>ERZ777305.143-NODE-143-length-116761-cov-8.127063_pt1 | contig 116761 bp, 88 predicted proteins | sample MGYA00374965_ERZ777305 | MGnify/ENA primary metagenome ERZ777305 (study PRJEB29328, sample SAMD00013331) | mouse gut metagenome | study: EMG produced TPA metagenomics assembly of the Metagenome analysis of fecal microbiota from mouse which was promoted... | reverse complement strand
AGCATCCGACTGATGCTCATTTCTTATTCACATTTGTTTTTAAACAAGCTCTTATTGTGCATGGTGTTTGGTGGTATATGCCATATTGCAGCGCAAGACGAAATGGAGTCTGATTCCGGAACTGCAGGAGAAGACTATCGTCCGATGATCCGCGAGGACCGGGTCTGGGAGTATCTGCAGACCAATTCTGAATACGGGTCCGAAGGCTACCATATCAGGACCGACAGCAATACTCTGCTGCAGATGAAGTTCAATGGCACAGAGGAACTGAACGGCAAGGAATACCATCGGTTCGTATATTGCGGCGACCGGGTGAGCTGGACAACATACACCGACCACGTAAGCGGTATCACCTTCAGCACCGATACTGTGACAGTTCCTGATGACGACACTGCCGTCTGCTATCTCCGCGAGGAACCCGGGAAGGTTTTCATCCTTTTCCCATACGACACATGCGCGGACTTCGCAGGGAGCGGCTCTAAGGCCGTAAAGGGAGAGGAAGTCCTGCTCTATGATTTCACTTTGACCGACGGAGAGTCGTTCACCGGTTTCTGGTCCTCGGGGAATCTCGAGGGAGGTCTTATAGACTATCCGGTGCGGAAACTTGACCCTGTAAAGGTAGCCGGCGAGGAATGCCGCACATTCGGAGTGACCGACAACTTCCAGGGCGCATGCAGGGGTTATCGTTTCGCCGAGGAAGCCGGATGCCTGAACTGCGGTACACTGGCCGCGCCGTATCCTCTCGCGAGAAAGACCGGTTTCACCACCGCTGACTGCCGTCTGCAAAGAATATATGACGCCGAAGGCAAAGTCCTTTATAGGAATGATTCCGACTTCTGGACCGCAGAAGAATCCGAATATGTCCCTATGCTGAAAGAGGGCCGGGTCTGGGTTTGGAATGCGGTGGACCTCAGCCACCAGCGGGATGACATCCCCATGTACTTTACAGTCGTCGGACAGGAGGAGATTTCAGGCAGGAACTATTACCAGATACGTCAGACTTCTGAATTGAAGGAACTGAACGGCCACGAACATCTGCTTCGGGAGGAGAACCGGATGGTTGTGTACCATTTAAGGGATGATGTTGAATTTTCGAATGATGTGCCGCTGTATGACTTTTACGCAATGCCGGGACATAAATTTCAGGTATATGAGGCTGATGCTGATGATAGATATATTTACGAAATTGACCCTTTCAATACCATGGAAATTACAGCCGAGGAAAAGATTACGGCAGGCGGCAAAGCGTGGCGGAAGATAGAGTTGGTGAGTGGATATGAAAAAGATAGGAATGCCGTCTGGGTTGAGGGTATCGGCGCACCGTACGTAGACCAGATGCTGACAAGATTCGGTAGCGATAATTTTGCTAACGGGATATATGTCCATAGTTTCCGCGAATGCATTGACAACGGCGAGACGATATTCACGATGTCGGACTTCGGGAACACATTGTCCGTTGACATGCTTCCTTCAGATGAATACAGAAGCCGGTGCGACGCTCCTGTCTATGACATGATGGGACGGCGCGTGACCTCAATGGTCCGCGGCGGAATCTACGTCCGTGACGGCAAGAAGTTCGTGGGAAAATGAGATTTAATAGGGTGTATCAATTGGGTTTGGTACACCCTATTCTTTTTTGCAGACTGATTTGCGGTTGAACAAGCGGGGGAAAGAGAGGTAAACGGGTATCGGGAGAAAGAAGCTGTACGCATTATCTTTGCGTTCAAAAAGAGATGCGCAAAGAGAGAATCATCAGAATAGAGCTGAAGGATGCGGGGATCAGGAGTCTTGCCGATAAGGAGCCGGACGCTCCCGGCGGGAAGCCTGCTCCGCCCCCTGTGCCTGACATACGTCTGGCTCTCAAAGCCGGCGAACTGGAGGGGTGGCATTCGCAACGTTACGGACATCCGGTGACCCGGCTGTCGTTTCTTGCCGCGGAGGAGGATATGCCCGTAGTGCACCGATGGCTCGAGGGAGGCGGGGAGACATCGCGGCTGCCGGGGGCGACGCTGACGCGCAATTTCAGCGAGGCCGTGCATTCGGCACTCACGGGCTTCGGCGACGCGGCCCTGCGCGCCAACATGCTGACGGCGCCGCTGCGCGTGGGTCTGTGTCTGCGCACCGTCGCCGGGCGCCGGCTCACCCCTCAGCAACTGACTCTCCCGGTACCGAACGCCACGGCACCGGACCTTGTGCTGCGCAGTTACACGATATATGAGAACGGAGCCGCCGCCACAGTCGAAATCATGGGAGACGCCATGCGGTTGATGGCAAGCGCGGCAAAGATAGAGAATCCGGCGATCTATTCCGACATAGCTGCCGTCGACATCATTGCCACGCGTCAGGCGGAAACTTTCGACGAGAACGGCACGGCATCCGGTTTCGAGACGGAAACCGTCGGCCCGGACACCCTCCGTGTGGCGCGCTACGCACGTTATACGGCGGCGGAAGTCCGCGCCTCGGCCTCCGCACTCGATGATTTCCGTGTGGTGGCCTCCATTCCCATGAAGGAGCTTATAGACGGCATGGGCTGGACTCCGGTTCCGATTCCCGAAGGAGCGCTCTCCAACTGGAAGAATCTGCCGAAACATAGCGACAGCGCGCCGCCGGCAGAGGGAGCCATCAACCCGGAAGGGGACGGCTCAGACACGGAGGGAGACAACGAGGAGCCGGAAGAGAGAACCGAAGAATTCGAGACCGCTCCCCTCTCACTCGGTATGCCTGAGGAAGAGAAACGAGTGCGCGGCGTGACACTGCGCGGCCTGTTTGAGCGCGACGCCACCGTCATCGAACTCTGGGGATCGCATCACCGCGAGAACTGGCACAGGATAGCCGCAGCCCGGGGGCCGCACATAGCAGGACTCTGCGGCGTCCGATACCGCTGGCTGAAAGTGCGCATCCGCACCATCCTCCGCAAAGGCAACACCCTGGAAGCCCTGACATTCACGATAGCCTGACCCCGGTACTGCTCCTCTTTCAGCCACAGCCCCGCGAGTACTTCGAAGACTCGGATGCTCTCCATTCGTGCCTCCCGCACCTCCATATTTGCATAATACGGCAGAAGATAATGACCCACATCGGTGGCATCCCGGCAGAGAGAGGCGGTTGGCGCCTCTCTATCTGCCAGATTGCTGACAAAACCGAGATAATTTAAATAAATTATCTCTTTTAACAATAATTAACATTATAATATTGTACATTTTACATAATTTTATTTAGTTTGTCATTATTTATAATTCATATTGCAATTTTGTTTGCCATATTGCATTTGCCGATATATCGAGACAACTGCTCAATTCTCTGCGCGAAGCCGCGGGCCAGTAAACAAGGCGGCATAACCTCAAAACTATTTATTAAGAAACAGACAGTAAACAACACGAGACTCATCAACCTATCTCCCAATGGATTATCAAAAAAATATTCATTCAAAAAAATGATCATGAAAACCTCAATCATAATGTTATGCGTCGCTGCGGTAAGTCTGTCCGCTGCTCCAGTATCGGGCACGGTGTCCGGAAGCGGCACAGGGTTGCCCAACGACAGCGTGGCTGCAACGGCCAACGATACTACGGAGAATACGGCGGTCGACCTCGAGGAACTTGAAGTCAAGGCAAACACAATGGTGATGGACGGCAAGCGGACGACACTGATTCCGACACCGCGCGACAAGAAGTTCGCCTCCGACGGCATCGGGATACTCCGGAACATGGCGCAGGCCAACGTAGTGGTCAATCCGCTGGACCAGTCGGTGACGAATGCGGCGGGAGTGCCGTACTCCTTCTTCATCGACTATGTCCCCGCCTCCGACCGGCAGGTCAAGGACATCCGTCCGCAGGACGTGCTGCGGGTGGAGGTCATAGAGAGTCCGGAAGACCCGCGCTTTAACGGAGCGCGGATAGCCGCCAACTTCATCATGAGGAAATATGAATACGGCGGTTATACCAAATTCAGCGGCACACATATCTTTCCCGCATCGTACGGCGACTATAACGCATATTCGAAACTTTCCTACAAAAAGATGACATACGATGTCTCCGGAGGAACAGGGTTCATGAACATTACGAGTCTCAACGGAACAGACTCCGAATCAACATACAGATTCGGGAACGAGACGTTGACCAGGATTCAGACCATATTGCCGACCCAGGCCCTGCAGCTGATGCCATACGTCACGGCGAGAGCAGTCTACTCGACAAACGGCATCATGATCTCCAACAGTATCGGATACAACGGGACAGACCAGCGGTTCAATATCGAGAAAGGCTCGGTGGAGTATCCCGGCCACACTCAGGCAGAGGAATTCATAAGAAAATCCGAGAAGTCCTTGAAATCCCTGTCATGGAAAGGAATGTTCTATTTCAGCCTTCCGAAGCGTTTTTCCATTAACCTGAACGGCTCTGTAAGCCGCACCATCAACAACGACTGGTCCTCATACACGGCCGGTTCTGCCGCTCCTATTGTCAACGACATCACCGAAAAGGAGTGGAAGACCGACGGCGACATAACCGTCACCAAGAAGTTCGGGGCTCATTCGTTAGGCGTGTCAATATTCGCCGGATGGCGGGAAAACATGCTCGACTACCGCACAGATGCCATAACCGAGCTTGAATACAGGGAATCGTATATCAGTTTTTATTTAAACTCTTCGTTCAACATCGGCAATTTCAACATATCGCCCGGCGTATCCGCGTCGCATTCTGACCAGACCATCAACGGAAAGATGCTTTCACGCTGGTACCCCAAGGCCTTCATCCCGGCATGGGTACGTATCAACGACCGCCAGTCTGCCTACCTGTCATTCGAATATTCAAAAGGCATCGCGACTCCAACACAAATGAATCCGGTCCTGGTAAGACGCAACGACATTGATGCCGTGGAGGGTAACGAGGATCTCGGATACTTCGATTTCTATCTGGGACGCCTCGGATATAATGTCTCGTTCGGTCGTTTCTCCGCGAACATCAGTGGTGACGCCACTTACTACGGCAACACCATAGTACCGGTCTACACCCCGCGATATGGCACCGGCGAAAGTCCGATGATGGTGCAGTCGTTCGCCAACGACGGATCGATGTTCTACGGCAACGCCATGCTGCGGCTTTCAGCCGGATTATTAGGCAGCAGCCTTCAGCTGCAGCTTTACGGAGCCGCCCACTACTTCCACAGGAGCGGTCTTTATGCGAGAGCCGGATGGGACTGGGGAGGCGGGGCTTCCGCTACGTATTACATCCGCGGTTTCCAGATTTCCGCCGGATATTCCACACCCAGCGTTTACCATTCTTCCGTATTTGACTAGAGGTATCCTTCCTACTACTACCTGAACGGAACATGGGCGTGGAACGGGCTGTACATTGGTCTTTCGTTCAGAAGTCCGTTCCGAAAATCGCTTGTCTGCTATACCTCGAGCATGGACGCGGGAGACTACATCAACAACGAGACATATTACAATACCACCTATCGTCAGAACATAGAGCTGACAGTAACCTATTCCTTCGGTTATGGCAAGAAAACATCGAAAGATGACGAAATCAGGAAGATAGGAGGCGGCGATTCCATCATCCTCAAATAAAAGGAAGAGAATTCTTGATAAGACAGCTGCGTCACAATATCCCGAAATAAGGAATTGCCCCTCGGGCTGCCATATTATTGACCACAATTGATATTTTGTAATATTTTTAACAATAATTAACATTAATCTATTTCTGATTTTAAATTATTTTGTTATTTTTGGCATAATTTAATCAACTGCACAAGTGGGGTTGATTCTAAGACAAGAGGGAATGTCTCAGCTTGCGATATTGCGATATATAGAGTGACAGCTGCTATTTTCTCTGCGCGAAACCGCCGACGCATAAACTGGCATAACTGAATTTAGAACAACACGAAACAGAAATTAAACATCAGAACACAAAACCTTCTCTCCAAAAAACATCATTCAACCATAAAGCAATCTGTTATGAAAGAAAAAGAAATCTTTCTGAAAGTCTATAACGAGGGTATCGCCCCGTTACAGATGAACGCCGTCAGAGGCGGATACGCCCCTGATGGAGGAGACGATCCTGATGGACTTTGTATCGTCTATAAGCCATGTACAGTGCACTGCAAATGTGTTGCGGATACCGCGTATCCCTGTAGTCCGATCTGTGGACCAATTATAGGGAAACCTAAATAAACCCTATCCGGGTCATTCTCCTCATCATGAAGAGAATGACCCGATTCTATCCCTCTTAAAAATCATATATGAAACTATCCAGATACACCCATCTGTTCAATGATGGCGAACATTACTATATGTTCAACGCAGAGACTATCTTCATTTCGGAGATTGACAAAGATCTATTCTTTTGTCTGCATGACAGGGATTTCGACAGAATTCCCGAGTCCACTGCCGCAAGACTCATGGAGAAAAGAATCATTGTCGATGACAGCAGCCGCGATTTATATTTCCTCAACAGCAAGACACAGTCGCTCAGGAAGTCGTACGATACCCGCACGCTGTCACTTATAATCGCCCCCACCACCGGGTGCAATTTCGCATGTCCCTATTGCTTCGAACCAAAGAAGAACCCTAAAACAATGACAAGGGAAGTGGAGGACAGAATAATAGAATATGTAAGAAGCAGGGCACTTGCGGAAAACATTTCGCTTACATGGTACGGCGGGGAACCACTTCTCGCCTTCGACATAATCGAGCGCCTGTACGATAGGATTATCGCCGAAACGGAGAAGAAAATCATATCACATGGCATAATAACCAACGGCTTCTTGATTGATAACCTTGTCATCAGTTTTTTCAAGAAATCGGGACTCGACAACATACAGATATCGTTTGACGGCACGAAAGACAGGCATGACCGCTCACGATTCCTTAAGGACGGAAACCGACCTACTTTCGACATAATCCGTGCAAATCTGGAAAAACTCGCTGCGGATATACCCGACCTTAAAATTCAGGCAAGGATCAATGTCAACAGGAACAACATAGGTGATTTCGCCGAGATGTTCAAACTTTTCTCCGACCCATTCCGATTCAAGAATGTCCATGTGTATCCCGGGATTATCCGGGAAGAATCCGCTGACGGAGTCTCAATGTGCGGCAGATGTTATAGCGAAAGGGATTTGCCGGAGCTGTACGAGCTTATCGAGAAGGAAGGAATACCCGTGAACTATCTTCCGAGGATTCCCGGCAAGGGATGCATGGCGCATTCCGCTGACGCTTTCATAATAGGCCCGGAGGGGGAACTCTACAAGTGCTGGGAAGATGTGAGCAAGCCAAACAGGGTGGTGGGATCCATTATGGACGGCAAAAGGGGGGATTATGGACTAATGATGCGGTACATGCACGACTGCGATGTATTCGACGATAAATGCCGGAAATGCAGGGTGTTTCCGATATGTTGGGGAGGCTGTGCCTACCGGCGATACCGCAATATGTTCGAGGAGGGAGAGTTCGAGATATGCTCGCCGCTACGTAACCCGGAACTGCTCAAGCGCGTGATGCTGGATTTCATCCGCGCCGGCAGACCGGAATCGGAAAAATTCGTCTCGATGTTTTAACTCAAAATTTTGCAAATTCACGGATATATTGTATAATTTGCAATCACATTCACCACGATCAAAAACAACTGCCATGAAAACCTTAATGAAAACATCAACGCATATTGCTGCATTGCCGCTACTTATGATCATCCCCTTTCTTCCGGTCCGGGCATTTGAGCGGGATTCCCTTGATACAGGAACCTCAGCGACAGCCACCAACGACTCCGTCGACGGACGCAACACCTCGCGCGACCTCGAGGAGTTCGTGGTCAAAGCCGACGCGGTTATAAGGAAAGGCAACGTCACCAAGGCATATCCGTCAAAGAGGGACAAGAGCATGGCCCCCGACTTGATAGGAGTGCTCGCCAACATGGCTCTGCCGGACATCTTAATTGATCCCATGACGAGTTCCGTCAAAACCCTCGGAGGGCAGAACATAGCCATATTCGTGGACTTCATGCCGGCCTCGTCGGAAGATATCCGGAACATGCGTCCGCAGGATGTAGAGCGGATCGACATCATCCGCAACCCCGAGGATCCGCGTTTCAGCGGCAGTCAGGTGGTGGCGAACTACATCATGAAGAAGTATGAGTACGGTGGATACACACGGTTCAACACCGAACAAAACGTGCTATTGTACTCCGGAGACCTGAGCGCGTTCTCACGCATGACATACGGAAGTATGGCCTATGACCTCTCTGGGGGCACTTATCATTATGAAGACTGTCACCGCAAAGGCTCGGAAGGAGAGTTCCTGTACAGATTCCCGGATCTGGAGCTGGCCAAGAAGAGCTTTCTCACTGCATCTCACGGCAAATTCTCGAACCCCAGAGCGAGATTCCGCGCGACCTACAACCACTCCGGCACGACAATAAGCAACGACATAGGATTCTCTAACGCATGCAGCGACAACATCACGGAAGGCAGCACGGTTTACTCCGCGCTGTACGGCGACGGGAAATACAAGTCTGCCTCCGACTACAAGATATGGAGATACTATTGGAACGGTAACTACAGTTTCTCGCTCCCTGACAATTTCATGCTCGGAGTAAGCGGTAAAGCCGACTGGACGATCAAGGATGATTCCTCGGAATACGCATCGGACAATGACACGCCCATCATCAATGACAACTCCGAAAACCGGTTTTCAATCAACGGCTCCGTAGGTTTCGCAAAAATCTGGAGCAACAACAGCATCGGAGCTGGGACAGAGGCCGAATGGGAACGGGTCAGGCTGGATTATCGGTCGGCTACAGCGCGGTCGGTAACCAGTACTTCGCTATCCGTGAAGCCTTATGCTTTTGTAAATCTTACATTTGGAAAATTCGGTATATCCCCTAATGGGTCTGCTGTATGGAGACGGCTACGGGTTGACGACTATACGAACATCAGATGGTCAGGACAGATGATGCTGCCGATGATGATCAACATAAGTTCCCGGCAGTACGTTTATTTCAATCCACAATATGACCTGGCCGCCCCCTCCCTTACAGACCTGAGTCCGGTGACAGTCCGCAGAACGACAACCGATGCGACCGTCGGTAACGAAAGACTTGGGTATACGGGCAAATTCTCCGCAGACCTGACTTATTCCTATATGCTCGGATCCTGGCTTTCTGTCGCCGTCAATTTTGTGGCCTCACACGAGACCTCCCAGGTGGTTCCGGTATATGCCCCGGGAACGACACCGGAGCTGAATCATGTCATGGTCCGCAGTCTGAAGAACGACGGTACCCTCACAAGAGCAGGCATGTATCTGTCTCTGCGGGGGAATTACTTTGGCAACAGACTCCTGATCAATGTATGGGGGTATGGAGGAGAAGTGATCCGAACGGGAATGTACTCCCGCCGGAGATGGATATCGAGACTCTATGCCACCGCAACCTACAACATAAGCAACTTTAAGATTTCCGCTTTCTACGGGACGCCGTACAAGGACTGCACCCCCGTGGCCGATTATATGCACTCGGTATCCTACGGCATCTCCGGAGCCTGGGGTTGGAAAGACCTCTACGCGGAGATCGGATCCTACAACATGTTTGGCAAATCCGGCATAGAGAGCACATCGGTATGGTACGGCGACAGCTACAGCGGGACACAGACACAATTAGGAAACCTGAGGTCTGCTCCATGGGTATACCTCAAACTCTCATACTCCTTCTCATACGGCAGAAAGACCAGCAAGTCCGATGAGCTCAAAGACCTGAAAGATTACGGAGGCACCAACATACTCCGATAGCTAAAACTGCCGCCACGAAAACTTTGATATTTTAAAGTGTCTTTTTGTAAATACTCTATTTTTGTATATTTGCATTCAGAAGTTACGAAAAGAGTGTAATTTATTGGAAATGAGCGCAGGTTAATTGCTCATTATAGTAATAGGTTACGAATTAGTTAGTTATCTACTGCACTATCCTTCTGCGCGTTGCGTAACCTTCAAAAAACTCTTCGTATGCAAAATCTAAAGTAAACAGGAGATTTATTTCTAAATCTCCTGTTTTTTTATCCTCAGATATAAAGTTTTGCAGGAGATAAAGCTTCATAGATACGGCAGAGCTGTTCGGATTCCAGATGCGCTCGCTGAAGCTGGTGCAGACGAAGGAAGCCGGCTCGGTTCTCATCAACGAGACGCGCAACATCATCTTCACCGTGATCGCGGCACCTCAGTGGTCTCGGGCGACATCTCGCCGGGCGCGATACCGGCCGTGCAGTATGTCACCCTGCAGCGGTTCACTGATCCGCTGCAGGGCGGGAGAGGTCGGCGAGGCGCATGCGGGGGAAGGCGTCGATGAAGGAGCCGGGGGTGGCGTTGAGGATCTCCACGCCTCGGCTGTCGGAATAATCCTTGACGTTGAAGTAGCTGCGGAAGGCTATCGCATAGTTTTCGTAGACCTCGTGAAGCCGGACATTGCTGAATATTTCTTCGGCACGACGCAGTTCCTCGTCATCATCCTTGTAAAAATGAGGCTGGACCGACACCACTTTGTTACGGTCCGTGACCCAGAGGGTACGCGCCCAGTTATGGTCGGCGCCGATAAGCACAATGCGGCGGAATCCCTCCCTCATGGCAGACATAATAGCCGGTATCAGCACATTGCGGGGACGCGGCATGGCATAGCCGCTGTCGTATAGCCGCCTCATCACGGGGGTGAACCCCTCGGCGGGAGTGAGGTTATACCACCTTACGCTGATATTATCGGGCAACGACTTGACTTCAGACATCTTTCTGGCCTTAGCAGGGAGGAAGAGCGTCATCGGCCAGTCCACGCTGCGAAGAGACTCCCAGAGTTTCGGGACATTGCCGGTCTTTTTCGCAGCGAAGAAGGCTATGTCGGCGAGAATATAGTAGTCGGGGCGCAGTTCGCGGAAATCGGGGGTAAGCGCGGAAAAATTCACTGCAAGCCGCGGAAAAGCCATGAGCACATCGCGCCCACTGTCAATGGCATCGCGCAGCGACGGCCCGTTGCCCATGATGATGATCGTATCCCTTACTTCCGACGATCGCGGAGAGGGTCGCCCGGACATCATCGGTATCTTTACAAACGATGCGAGCGTGTCGACGCTCTTACGGCATACTTTCTGTAAACTGTCGAGAATCATGTCAGTTTTCGTAAGGGTAAGACTTGTCTCTGCGCGCGATGACCTCCAGGGTATCGTGGAACTCCATGCCGATTGCGGATCCGAGTCTCGAGGTGTCGAGGGTCAAAGAGGTGGAAACAGGCTTCAGCGCTTTGTCGGAGAGCATCACCTTCACTATGGGGAGGCGCGGAAAGAGCTTTTTTATGACCGCGGCCCATTTCGCCGGGATGCGCGGCATGCGTTTGAATTCACCGGCGTTGGCGCTCATGGCCTCGCATAGATCCACCCAACGGTGCCCGCGTCCGTCGGATACATTGTAGACTCCGGACCTGCCGGCAAGCGCAAGGACGACCGCAGCGCAATCATGAGCCGTCACAAGCGACAGCCTGGCGTCGTTTTCACGGATATGGAGATATTTTCCGGCCACCACCCTGTCGAAGAGCCGGCGCATCTCGCCGCCTACTCCGGAGCCGAATATACGCGCCGGACGCACCACGGCCAGCGGAATCCCAGCCATCCGCGCGGCATCGCCGAACTCCTTTTCCATCCTCGCCTTGGAACGCCCCGCCTCCGTGGAGGCCCAGAGCGGCCTGGTCTCGTCGACCCCCTCCCCGGCATCAGCGCTGTAGACCTGCCAGCTGCTCACAAGCAGAACAGCCTTCGGCGCGACAGCCGCGACAGCGTCGAGGAAGCTGCGGCCAAGACGGTCGTTCAGAGCCGCATCATCCTCCGAACCCGCGCAATGGATGGCCACATCCGGCCGTTCCGGCAGCTTCGGGACCATGGAGCCATCCGCGAGAGACAAGGGTATTATCCTGTGGCCGGCAGCTCTCGCCCGGGCCGAAATATAACGCCCGAGCATCCCGCCGGCTCCCGAAAGCAAAATAGTTGAATTTTCCATTCCTGACAAACTTTTCTCTTTGCAAAATTATTATTAATTTTGCGATTATAAAACATATTTACCCGAAAACATAGGATGACTCAACAGTGACCGGACCAAAAGTCTTATACGAACCCGGCATATAGAGACATCCGCAAACCATTAAATACAACACTATGAACATCGGAAAAGAACTCGCAGAGGCCATCAACGAACAGATCAACGCCGAATTCTGGTCGGCATATTTCTATCTGGCCATGGCCAACTACTGGGAGGAGCAGGGCCGCAAAGGCGTGGCCAACTGGTACAAGGTACAGTTCCGCGAGGAGCAGGCACATGCGGAAATCTTCATCGACTATCTCCACAACCGCAACGGTCAGGTCTGCCTCAAGCCCATAGGCGACGTGAAGCAGAGCTGGGAATCGCTGGCCGAGACATTCGCCGACACACTGGCCCACGAGCAGGAAGTGACACGCCGCATCCACGCCCTCTACGCCCTGGCCGAGGAGGAAAAAGACTATGCCACACGCCAGATGCTCAACTGGTACATCGCAGAGCAGGTTGAGGAAGAGGCCAACGTGCAGGAAATCATCGACAACCTTAACCTTGTGGGACAGGACGGCACCGGAATCCTCCAGATCGACCGCGAGCTCGGATCACGCACATTTGTGGCGCCCGCTGTAAAATAAGGAATCCATCTTTCCTGAAGAATCCTGAAATACGGAATTTTTTCCTTATAAAGAAAAGAAGTTTAAATTAAAATAAATTGTGTAAATTTGCACGCAATTTCAGGTGCAGATTTGTTTCACTTCCGTAGACCTGCGGCGACAGGGACCGTCAACGCCAGTAGAAGGCCCCGATTCAAGGTCGCTGCCAAGGCATAAATAATTTAACCCAAAAATAAATCAAATGGCAACATTGGACCTTTCCCAGTATGGGATCAAGGATGTGACCAGAATCATCCACAATCCATCTTACGACGATCTCTATAAGGCAGAACTCGACCCGAGCCTCGAAGGCTACGAGAAGGGGTATCTGACCACACTCGGCGCCGTGGACGTATTCACAGGCGAATACACCGGCCGTTCCCCAAAGGACAAATACCTTGTAAAGGACGAGGTGACGGAGGATACGGTATGGTGGACCACCGACGGCTATAAGAACGACAACAAGCCCATCTCGACCGAGGTATGGGACAGACTGCGCGAGAAAGCGGTGAAGGAGCTCAGCAACAAAACCCTCTACGTGGTAGATGTTTTCTGCGGAGCCAACGCCGCCACGCGCCTCTGCGTGCGCTTCATCATGGAAGTGGCATGGCAGGCTCACTTCGTGACCAATATGTTCATCCGCCCCACCGAAGAGGAGCTCAAGGACTTCAAGCCAGACTTCGTGGTGTTCAACGCCTCCAAGGCCAAGTGCGAGGACTACAAGGAACTCGGCCTCCATTCCGAGACCGTGGTGGCCTTCAACATCAAGCAGCGCGAGCAGGTGATCATCAACACCTGGTACGGCGGCGAGATGAAGAAGGGCATGTTCTCTATGATGAACTACTTCAACCCGCTCCGGGGCATCGCCTCGATGCACTGCTCGGCCAACACCAACATGGACGAGACTTCCACCGCCATCTTCTTCGGCCTCTCCGGCACAGGAAAGACCACACTCTCGACCGACCCCAAACGCAAACTCATCGGCGACGACGAGCACGGATGGGATGACGACGGCGTGTTCAACTATGAAGGCGGCTGCTATGCCAAGGTGATCAACCTCGACCCGGAAAGCGAGCCGGACATCTACAACGCGATCACCCGCGACGCACTGCTCGAGAACGTGACCGTCAACGAGGAGGGCGTATGCGACTTCTCCGACAAGAGCGTCACCGAGAACACCCGCGTAAGCTACCCGATCTATCACATCAAGAACATCGTGAAGCCCGTATCGAAAGGTCCGGCCGCAAAGCAGGTGATCTATCTGTCGGCCGATGCGTTCGGCGTGCTTCCCCCCGTGTCGATCCTCAACCACGAGCAGGCACAGTACTACTTCCTCTCCGGCTTCACCGCCAAACTCGCCGGAACAGAGCGCGGCATCACCGAGCCGACCCCGACATTCTCGGCATGCTTCGGCCAGGCGTTCCTCTCGCTCCATCCCACAAAATACGCCGAGGAACTGGTGAAGAAGATGAAACTGAGCGGCGCCAAGGCATATCTGGTCAATACAGGATGGAACGGTACCGGCAAGCGCATCTCCATACGTGACACCCGCGGTATCATCGACGACATCCTCGACGGATCCATCGACAAGGCTCCCACAAAGGTGATTCCCTACTTCGACTTCACGGTTCCCACCGAACTTCCCGGAGTAGACCCCAGGATCCTCGACCCGCGCGACACATACGCAGATCCGAAGGAATGGGACGAAAAGGCCAGGAAACTCGCCGAGATGTTCATCAACAACTTCAAGAAATTCGAGACCAACGCCACCGGCAAAGCTCTTGCCGAAGCCGGCCCGAAGATCTGACCCGGACAATGGCAAATGCCGTTCCGACGGCATTCCCATCATTAAATGCCCAAGAAAGCGCCTTCCCCCGGGGAGGCGCTTCTTTTTCCCTGGAAACCGTCGGGACAGCCGGAAAACATGGCGGAAACTGTAGAAAATTTGCTAAATTAAAATGTTTTGCGTAATTTTGCAGTTGCATTATGGCCGTAAGGCCCGGCGGAGCGTGTCCCGGCGGAGTACGCTCATCGTCAATGCCTCTGTAGTTCAACGGATAGAATAGGAGTTTCCTAAACTCTAGATAGGGGTTCGATTCCCCTCGGAGGTACAACATCCCGCGGTCCGCGCATGCGGAACCCGGGACAAGCGGACCATATCCGCACAGGGAAATTTTAAAACAAGAAGGAAATTGGGAAAATTCACGGCATACAAGGTAGAGCTCGCCTCGCTCAAGGACGGGCACTATGAACAGGACTTCGAGATCGGCAGCGAATTCTTCAAGAACATGGAGAACTCCGACATTATTTCATCGGATGTCAAGGTGCATCTCGATCTGGAGAAGCGCAACGATGTCTACGACTGCACGTTCCGCTGCAAAGGGATGCTTCAGGTGCCGTGCGACCGCTGTCTGGACCCGCTGGACCACGAAGTGGACACCGAATACCATGTTGTTGTGAAATACGGCGACAACTACGACGACGGCGCCGACAACCTTCTGGTGATTCCCTACAGCAACAGCTACCTGAACGTGGCCTACATACTGTACGACACCATACTTCTGACGATACCCCTCCGTCACGTCCATCCCCTGGGGAAGTGCAACCGCGCCATGGCCGACGCCCTGCGCAAGCACCGCCGCTCCTCCGACGAGGAAGCCGACGAGGCCATGGAAGAAGCGGACGCGGGAATAGAGACAGAAGAGGATCAACTATAAAAATAACTTAAAAACATAAAGAACAATGGCACATCCCAAACGCAGACAATCGCACACCCGCACCGCGAAACGTCGCACCCACGACAAGGCTCTTATCCCCACAATAGCCATCTGCCCCAACTGCGGCGCATGGCACCTCTATCACACCGTATGCGGCGAATGCGGCTACTACCGCGGCAAGCAGGTGATTGAGAAATAAACCGACGTAACAAAATGCCAAACGCAAAGATAAGCGGAATATCCTCGTACGTGCCCGACGACGTGCTCGACAACGAAATGCTGTCGAAAATGGTGGACACCAACGACGAGTGGATCACCAGTCGCGTGGGAATAAAGGAGCGACGTATCCTCAAAGACGAGAACCTCGGGTCCAGCTACCTCGGAATACAGGCTGTGAACCGGCTGCTCGCCGATACAGGAACGGCACCCGCCGACGTGGAGCTGCTGATCTGCGCCACATCCAACCCCGACTACCGCTTCCCCTCCACCGCCTCGGTGATAGTGGACGGTTGCGGCATGGCAAACGCCTATGCCTACGACATACAGGCTGCCTGCGCGGGATTTATTGTGACGATGCAGGCCGCGCGCGCTTACATCGAAAGCGGTCTCTACAAGAAAATCGTGGTGGTATGCGCCGAGAAGATGTCGAGCATGACCGACTATCAGGACCGGGCTACATGCCCCCTCTTCGGAGACGCGGCCGCTGCAGTGCTCGTAGAGCCTACTGACGAGCCCGTGGGCGTGATCGACGGCCAGTTCCATGTGGACGGCTCCGGTCTCAGCCACCTGCTTATGAAAGCGGGAGGCTCGGCAAAGAAAGCCTCCCACGAGACTGTCGACGCACGCGAGCATTTCATCTATCAGGAAGGCCGCGTGGTCTACAAGAACGCTGTCCGCGACATGCTCTCAAGCTCGCAGGCAGTGATGGAGCGGAACAATCTCTCGGTCGACGACATCGACTGGTTTGTGCCGCATCAGGCCAACCTCCGCATCATCGAAGCCGTCGGCGGCAGAATCAAAATCCCCGAGGAGAAGACGCTGGTCAACATCCAGCACTACGGCAACACCTCGGCGGCTTCAATCCCTCTCTGTCTCGATGAGTACAAGAACAGATTGAAGAAGGGCGACAAAATTGTGATGACCGCATTCGGCGCCGGCTTCACATGGGGCGCGATGTACCTTGTATGGGCCATTGATCCCAAGTGAACCGCAGGGCGGTCAGTACTCGAATATCACTAAAGGGGCATCAGATTCTTTCCGATGCCCCTTTTCAGTAAAAATCTCCGTGGCGGAAAATCCCGGCAGGTGAACAATCTCCGCGTCCCGAGGGTTCTATCTTTGAATAATCCTCTGAAATTATGGAAGAAAAAAATATCAACGCCATCCCGGCCGGGCATAGGGCCGGATTCGTCAATATCGTCGGCAACCCGAATGTCGGAAAATCAACCCTGATGAATGACCTCGTGGGAGAACGCCTGTCGATAATCACATCCAAGGCGCAGACCACACGACACCGCATAATGGGCATAGTAAACACTCCGGAGTACCAGATAGTCTACTCCGATACTCCCGGAGTGCTCAAGCCGAAATACAAACTGCAGGAATCCATGCTTAATTTCTCTGAAGGCGCCCTGACAGACGCCGATGTCCTCGTCTATGTCACCGATGTGGTGGAGGATCCGGAGAAAAACAAGGAATTTCTGGACCGGGTGGCCAGGGAGAAAATCCCGGTGCTGCTTGTGATCAACAAGGTGGATCTTCTGACGGGCAACGCCCAGCTGGAGGAGATTGTCGACAAGTGGCACACCCGTCTGCCCCAGGCCGAGATATTCCCCACAAGCGCCACGGAACACTTCAACGTGGACAACCTTAAGAAGCGGATTGTGGAACTGCTTCCGGTGTCGCCGCCATTCTTCGGCAAGGACGCGCTCACCGACAAGCCGGCTCGTTTTTTCGTCACGGAAATAATCCGCGAGAAACTGCTGCTCGACTACGACAAGGAGATTCCCTACAGCACCGAGGTGATCGTGGAGAAGTTCGATGAAAAGGAGGGTGCCATCCATATCATGGCAGTCATCTATGTGGAGCGGGACTCCCAGAAGGGAATCATCATCGGCAAGGGTGGAGATAAAATCAAGAAAGTGGGCATAGCCGCCCGCCACGACATCGAGAAGTTCTTCGGCAAGAAGGTTTTCCTGGAACTCTTCGTAAAGGTGGAGAAAGACTGGCGCAACCGCGACAAGAAATTGCGCGAGTTCGGCTATATGGAATGACAGGCTGACATAAACAAGGGAAAAGAGAGATTGACGGGGACACAAAAAAGAATAAAATGAGCAAACTGATAGCTATAGTAGGGCGGCCCAACGTGGGAAAATCCACGCTGTTCAACCGCTTGACGCAGACAAGGCGCGCGATAGTCGACGACACGGCCGGTACCACGCGCGACCGCCAGTACGGCAAGGTGGACTGGAACGGCCAGGAATTCTCGATCGTCGATACCGGAGGCTGGGTCGTCAATTCGGACGATGTGTTCGAAGAGGAAATCAACAAGCAGGTGGAGATAGCCATCGAGGAGGCGGACGTGATTTTGTTCGTGGTGGACGCTACTACAGGCGTCACCGACCTCGACGACAAAGTCGCCTCGATCCTGCGCCGGTCGAAAAAGCCCGTGATAGTCGTGGCGAACAAGGAGGATGTGGGAGACGCACGCTTCAACGAGGTCGAGTTCTATTCGTTAGGTCTCGGCGACCCGATAGGCATATCGTCGGCAAACGGCTCCGGGACTGGTGAGCTGCTGGACGAGGTTGTAAAGGACATGCCGCAGAAAGATAATGATTCAGCCCCGGAGGAAGATGTGGCCAAATTCGCGATCGTAGGACGCCCCAATGCGGGGAAATCCTCGCTGATCAACGCCTTTATCGGCGAAGAACGCCATATAGTGACCGACATAGCGGGCACCACCCGCGACTCCATCTACCACCGGTACAACAAATTCGGATTCGACTTCTATCTGGTCGACACGGCAGGCATCCGCAAGAAGCAGAAGGTCAACGAAGACATCGAGTACTATTCGGTGATAAGGTCAATACGGTCGATCGAGGCATCCGACGTCTGCATCCTGATGATTGACGCCACACGCGGAATAGAGGGTCAGGACGCCAATATCTTCGGACTGATACAGCGCAACCGCAAGGGTCTTGTGGTGTGCGTCAACAAGTGGGATCTTGTCGAGGACAAATCGGTGACCGCCCAGAAGCGCTATGAAGCGGCGATCCGCTCCAAGTTCGCCCCCTTTACCGATTTCCCGATCATCTTCACCTCAGCCCTCACCAAACAGCGCATATACAAGGTTCTGGAAACGGCCATAGAAGTATACAACAACCGCCGTCGCACCATACCGACATCGCAGCTCAACACCTACATGCTCGAGCAGATCCAGATCACTCCGCCACCGAGCAACAAGGGTAAGTTCGTGAAGATAAAATATGTAACGATGCTGAAGGACTCGATAATCCCGACATTCATCTTCTTCTGCAATCTGCCTCAATGGGTGAAAGAACCGTACCGCCGCTTTCTGGAAAACAAGATCCGGGAACGCTGGGATTTCCACGGCACCCCGATCGCCATCTTCATGCGCGACAAGTAAGCGCCAGGACATCAGGTTCTGCCCGGACATGATACATACACAGAGAGCAGACCGCTCCGTAAAAACAGAGATCCCTTCGCACAAAATTAGAGCGAAGGGATCTCTGTTTTCATTCCACACGGGGTTCGGGCATCAATCCTCTATGTCAAGCTCGAAATCATCTCCGAAGAGATCCACATTGTCGGAGGAGGCAACGCCGAAGTTTCCGCCGTCATCCGCTGCGGGCGCAGCGGATTCCTCCACAAGCACCGGGTCTTTGGAAGGAAGGAACGGATTGCCTCCGGCCTTGTGTTCGGCGCGCTTGGCATCGTCGAGCACCTCGCGGATTTTCAAGGTAAGCTCTTCGGCAAGCTCCGGATTGTCGCCGATAACGCGTTTCACCGCCTCGCGGCCCTGGCCGAGCTTGCTGCCGTTGTAGGAGAACCAGGCTCCCGATTTCTTGATGACTCCGGTATTGACACCGAGATCGACAATCTCGCCTGTCTTCGAGATTCCCTCGCCGAACATTATTTCAAATTCAGCTTTCATGAAGGGAGGCGCGACTTTGTTCTTGACAACTTTCACCTTGGCCAGGCGGCCGATCGTATTGTCACCATCCTTTATCATCTGCGAAGGGCGGATATCGATACGCACGGAAGCATAGAATTTAAGGGCGTTACCGCCGGTGGTGGTCTCGGGGTTGCCGAACATCACCCCGATTTTCTCACGCATCTGGTTGATGAATATGCAACATGTGCGCGTGCGCGATATCGAGCCGGTGAGCTTGCGCATTGCCTGGCTCATGAGGCGTGCATGGAGACCGACGTTCTTGTCGCCCATCTCACCCTCTATTTCGGCCTTGGGAGTCAGGGCGGCCACAGAGTCTATCACAAGCACGTCGATGGCTCCTGAGTTGATGAGCTGCTCGGCTATGTCGAGAGCCTGCTCGCCGTTGTCCGGCTGCGCGATCCAGAGATTGTTGACATCCACTCCGAGGCGTTCTGCATAAAAACGGTCAAACGCATGCTCGGCGTCGATTATCGCGCAGATACCGCCCTGCTTCTGGGCTTCCGCTATCACATGGATGGCCAGAGTGGTCTTACCCGAAGATTCGGGACCGTAGATTTCGGTGATCCGGCCGCGGGGAAGGCCTCCCACGCCCAATGCGTAGTCAAGACCGATCGAGCCGGTGGACACCACTTCAACATCCTGGACGGCATCATCGCCGAGACGCATCACGGTGCCTGTACCGAAATCTTTCTCAAGATGAGCCATGGTAAGGCCGAGAGCCTTGAGTTTCTCTTCACGGTCACTTATGCGGGCTGAGGCTGAAGCCGGGGTTTTCTTTTTCGTTGCCATTCTATACGGTTATTTTCTATTTATTTCCACAAATATACTACAATTTGCCCAAATATACCACAAATTGCTTCGGAATCGTGATTTCATATTGCTTTAGATACATTCCGGCAATCGGAGCGCAGGGATGGGCTCCCCCGTTGCGCACTGCAAAATTAACACACGGGTCTGCAAAATTATTGCAGACCCGTGTTAAATATCATTAATCAGCGGAGTTTCGCAAGGTTTGAATCCTAAACGTCGGTACCATTTCCTTCATCAACCCGCCAATCCTGACTCACTCGGTATAACCCGGTTTCTTGAGGAGTCTGAACATGTTCTTCTTATAGGCTTCCACTCCGGGCTGATTGAAAGGATTTACGCCGAGCATATAGCCGCTTATGCCACAGGCCTTCTCGAAGAAGAAGATGAGCTGCCCGAGCGTATATTCATCAAGACGGTCAAGCTCGATACGGATATTGGGAACTCCCCCTTCCACATGGGCCATCTGAGTGCCGAGTTCGGCCATCCTGTTGACTTCGTCGATGCGCTTCCCCGCTATATAGTTGATGCCGTCGAGGTTATCCTTGTCCTCCGGAATACGGCGCTCCACCGCGGGTTTTGCCACGGAAAGCACAGTCTCGAATATGGTGCGCTCTCCATCCTGAATCCACTGACCCATTGAATGGAGATCCGTGGTGAAGTCGACCGAAGCGGGAAATATGCCCTTGCCGTCCTTGCCCTCACTTTCACCATAAAGCTGTTTCCACCACTCGCTGAAGAAGTGGAGACGAGGATCGAAGTTGACCATTATTTCGATCTTTTTACCACTCTGATACAATGCGTTGCGCATGCGCGCATATTCCTCCGCAATGTTCTGGGCGGCGGGACGGAGGGTAGATTTCGCCATTTCGGCGGCCCCCGCGAGCAACTTGCCTATGTCATGGCCGGCCACCGCGATCGGCAGCAGCCCCACGGGAGTGAGGACGGAGAAGCGACCTCCGACATTATCTGGAATCACATACGTCTCGTAGCCCTGACGGTCGGCAAGAGTACGGAGAGCTCCCTTCTTCTCGTCGGTAATTGCCACGATGAGTTCGCGGGCGGCCTCGACACCAGCCTGCTTCTCGAGCATCTCCTTGAAGATACGGAAGGATATGGCCGGTTCGGTAGTCGTACCCGATTTGGAGATTACAATGATACCGAAGCGTTTGCCGGAGAGGAGACGCTCAAGGTCGGCTATGTAATCCTCTCCGATGTTCTGACCGGCATAGACAACCCTGGGGTTGCCGGGATTGGGCGCGTAATAGTATTCGAAATTGTCAGCCAGAGCGCTGTTGACGGCTTTGGCACCGAGATAGCTTCCGCCTATGCCTATGCAAACCACATAGTCGCATTTTTCACGGAGGCGGGCGGCTGTGGCGTTGATACGGTCGATGAGTTCGGCCGGGGTGTGTTCCGGAAGGTCGAGCCAGCCGAGGAAGTCGTTGCCTGCCCCGGTACGCTCCTCGAGGGTAGTGATTGCCTGCCGCGCACAGTCGCCGAGGCTGGCGTACTGTTTCTCCGCGAAGAAAAGCGCGTGGGTGAGATCTAACTGAATTGCTTTCATATTGTCAAAAATATTGGGTATTGCCTAAATATCGGGTACTGCTTAAATATCGCAGGTACTGCCACGGGTATGTAATCATACCTTAGTTATAACGTATTTTCCGCAAGACCGGTTTTTTCCGGAGCTGCCGGCACGCTCAGGAATTTCCGGCATGTTCAACTGAACGTGTCGGCTACGGCCTTGAACGCGTTGCGTGGATTCGCGCCTTCGTACAGGATTGAATACACACACCGGAGGATGGGCATGTCGGCTTTGGGTCCGGCATTGTTGATGCGGGTGATTGACTCCGCACCGTAGTAGCCTTCCGCAACCATCTCCATTTCCATCTTAGCCGCCTTCACCGAATACCCCTTCCCTATCATCGCTCCGAAATTATGATTGCGTGAGAATCGGCTGTAAGCGGTCACAAGGAGGTCTCCCAGATATGCCGAGCGGTCGATGTCGCGGCTCTCCAACGGAGCCATCGCGCCGACGAAACGCTCCATCTCGCGTACGGCATTGGAAACCATCATTGCCTTGAAATTATCACCGCTCCTCATCCCGCTGATCATTCCGGCGGCGATGGCGTAGACATTTTTCAGCACGGCGGCGTATTCAATGCCTTCCACGTCGGGAGAGACGATAGTCTTCATGGCAAGGCTGTCGATCCGACGGCAGAACGCCTCGCTTTTGGCGGTGTCGCGGCATCCTATGGTAAGGTAGCTGAGACGCTCGAGAGCCACCTCCTCCGCATGACAGGGACCGCCTACGGCCAGCACATTGTCGCGACCGACACCGAACCTGCGCTCGAAATAGTCGGTCACGATCATGTTGGAGTGCGGCACTATTCCCTTCACGGCGGAGACCACGTTGAGACCTGAGATGTCGACATTCAGGCTCTCAAATGTCGCCGTAAGGAAAGGCGAAGGCACCACCACCAGCAGGGTATCGGCCATAGAACAGGCCTCACTGATATCCGCAGTAAAGTCGATTCGGCTCACATCCAGCGGGATATCGCTGAGATATACGGGGTTCCGGCCACATCTTTTAAATTCCGCGATCTGGTCCTCACGATGTACATGCCACACTATCCGGTCGCAGTTTTTAAGCAGAAGCTTGGCCAGAGCCGTGGCCCAGCTCCCGCTGCCTATGACCGCGATTCTTCCGAGACAATCCATCATTCCTCCGTGCTGGTTCCGTCCTGATCCTCCTCCTGACGTCGCGGCTTTTCCGGACGCATCTGCGGGAAGAGAAGCACCTCCTGAATGGCTGTCTGTCCGGTGAGCAGCATCGCGAGACGGTCCATGCCGATACCCATGCCTGAGGTAGGAGGCATCCCGTACTCGAGAGCGCGGATGAAGTCGGCATCGATGATCATGGCCTCGTCATCACCTTTGTCGGCAAGACGCATCTGTTCCGCAAAACGGTCATACTGGTCAATGGGGTCATTGAGCTCCGAATATGCATTGGCCAGCTCCTTGCCATTGACCATAAGCTCGAAACGCTCGGTAAGCGCCGGATTATCGCGGTGGCGTTTGGTGAGGGGCGACATCTCGACAGGATAATCGGTAATGAATGTCGGCTGGATGAAAGTCCCTTCGCATTTCTCGCCGAAAATCTCGTCGATGAGTTTTCCCTTACCCATGGAGGGATCGGTCTCTATTCCGTTTCCCCGGCAGAACTCGCGGAGTTCCTCCTCGCTCTTGCCGGTGATGTCGAATCCTGTTTTCTCGAGGATTGCCTCTGTCATGGTCACCCTGCGATACGGAGCCTTGAAATCTATCTCGTTGTCCCCGACCATCACCTTGGTGGAACCGTTGACATCCATGGCGATCTTCTCAAGCATCCGCTCGGTGAAGCGCATCATCCAGTTGTAGTCCTTGTATGACACATAAATCTCCATGCAGGTGAATTCGGGATTATGGGTGCGGTCCATTCCCTCGTTGCGGAAATTCTTCGAGAACTCATATACGCCCTCGAAGCCTCCGACTATCAGACGCTTGAGGTAAAGTTCATCGGCTATACGCAGATACAGGGGAATGTCGAGCGCGTTGTGGTGGGTGATGAAAGGGCGCGCCGACGCTCCGCCGGGAATCGACTGGAGAATCGGGGTCTCCACCTCGATGTATCCGTGGGAGTTGAAGAACTCACGCATGGAGTTGAACATGCGCGTGCGCTTCAGGAAAATATCCTTAACGCCGGGATTGACCACAAGGTCGACGTAGCGCTGACGATAACGCATCTCCGGATCGGTGAACGCGTCGTAAGCCTTGCCGTCCTTCATCTTCACCACGGGGAGAGGACGCAGACTCTTGGAAAGCACCGTTATTTCCTGGGCGTGGATGGAGATTTCTCCCATCTGTGTACGGAACACGTAACCACGCACACCGATGAAATCGCCGATATCAAGCAGTTTTTTGAACACCACATTGTACATGTCCTTGTCTTCGCCCGGACAGAGGTCATCGCGGGAGATGTAAACCTGGATCCTCCCGTCGGCATCCTGCAGCTCCATGAAAGAAGCCTTACCCATGATGCGGCGGCTCATGACGCGGCCGGCCACCGCAACCTCGCGGAAGGGCTCCTCTCCATCCTTGAAATTTTCCTTGATCTCGCGGGTATGTCCCGTCACTTCATATTCGGCCGCAGGGTAGGGTTCGATTCCCCGCTCGCGGAGTGCGTTCATGCTGTTGCGCCGCACTATCTCCTGTTCGCTTAGTTCGTGATTTGCCATTATATGATTCTTTCCTTAAAATACAAGTCCGTGTCGCGCAAGCCGCGCGAAAAGTCAGTTTAAGCAACTTCCAATGCAAAATTAATAAATTGGATTTGAAAAAGGGGATAAAAATGGCTTAAATCAACTGAAATTTACTAAATTTGTAGAAAATTGGAATATTTGGATGAAAAAAGAGAGACAGGAAAGCGTTGAGGAGAGCCGCCGGAAGGTAAATTCGGCTGCGGCGCGGGCGGCTGCGGAGGGACGTGCCCCGCGTGTACTTTTCGTATGCCTCGGAAATATCTGCAGAAGTCCGGCGGCACAAGGCATCGCTGAAAAGATAGCCCGGGAGAGAGGTCTGGCTGATTACGGATTCGACTCAGCGGGCTTTTACGGAGGTCACCGCGGCGACCTTCCCGACCGACGGATGCGCGAGGCTGCATGGCAGCGCGGATACAGGCTTGAACACCGCAGCCGCACGGTGCGCGACAGCGATTTCGCCGATTTCGACCTGCTTGTCGGCATGGACGACCGTAACATCGACTCGCTCCGTTCGGCGGCTCCGACAGTCGAGGATGAGGCAAAGATAGTCAGAATGTGCGACTTCTCTACGGAAGGATTTCCGACGATGGACTGCGTGCCCGACCCCTATTACGAGGGACCGGCCGGCTTCCAGCTGGTTCTCGACATGCTCGAGGAGGGCTGTTCCGATCTGCTCGACCGGCTTGAACAGAGAGCGAAGTCCACTTTTTGAAACCGGAACTGCTAAAGTATGAAATAATATTACTGATATGAAAAAAGCGATATTGGCCATCATTATGGCCGCGACAATATCTTTCGCGGCCTCGGCTGCCACAAAGGCTGAATTTGCCGGAGGCGAGAAGGCTCTCACGGAGTATATTGTAAAAAATCTGAAATATCCGGAAATGGCCAGGGAGAACGGAGTTGAAGGCGTTGTGACTGTGATATTCACGGTGAAAGCTGACGGTTCCATAGGCAACATCAAGATCAAGCGCATGGTAGACCCGGACCTTGAGCAGGAGTCAATCCGTCTGGTCAAGACCATGCCGAAATGGATCCCCTCGACCGATGACGCCGGCAACCCGACAGACTCCACTGCCGAAATCTCGATCCCGTTCACGCTGGAACAAGAGGCTGTCTGATAAAAATCCGGAAAAGGGCGGATACGACCTCTCCATGACATTAAGAGTCTCCATCGTAACATATCACACCCCTGATGAAGAACTTCGCAATTGCCTCGGTTCCATGTCGGGGTGTCCCTGCATTGACGCTATAGATATCATTGACAATTCTTCCGATCCACGGACCGAACGATTCTGCCGCAGCCTCGACGACCCGACAGTCAATTACATTCCGAATGGGAATGTGGGGTATGGCGCGGGAAACAACATCTCCATCAGGGAATCACTGCGAAAGAATGTCGATTATCATCTCGTGTTGAACTCCGATGTATATTTCACAGCCGAGGAACTCGAGAAATGTCTTGAATATATGGACAGACACAGCGATACCGGCCAGCTTATTCCCCACGTCACATACAGAGACGGCAGTTATCAGCCCGTCTGCCACCGGATTCCCACTCCTGCCGACCTGATATTGCACCGTTTCCTTCCCCGCGCAATCGCCCGAAAATGGTTTGACAACTACGAATTACGCAGCTATGATCTGAACAGACCTCTGAATGCGCCGTATCATCACGGATGCTTCATGCTGTTACGGGTAAGCGCGCTGAGGGAAACCGGCTTATTTGACGAGCGGTTCTTCATGTATCCTGAGGATATAGACCTCACCCGGAGGATCCATGAAAGATATAAAACCATCTATTTCCCGGGCGCAAGCATAATCCATGACCACCGTGCCGCCTCCAGAAAGGACAGCCGGATGCTTAAAATCCATGCCACCAACATGCTGCGTTATTTCCGCAAATGGGGATTCATATTCGACCGCAACCGCCGTCTCGCCAACCGCGAGTTCCGTAAAGAACTTTCCGCTATGCGGAGGGACCCCGGCGGCGTGTAATAAGACAATATATTTTTCGTTTTATATATTGATATCGATCTGACTTTCATGTGTATGTCTCACTCTACCCTTAAACATCTCCTCATCATACTGACAATCCTTGTCTGCACATTATCTTCCACACCGGCATCAGCCGTCACAAATGGCACGGAATGGCACAGATACACTTCCTACGACAATGTGCCGGTACGAATCATGGATGGAGAAAATATCACATGGTTTCTTGTGCGTCAGAACATGTACAATAACGTCACGATGAACGCCACCAAAAAATGGCCTTCCGGAAGTCTTCTGTTCTATGACAGAAAGAATCCCGCAGCCGGAATCCAGGACGTTCATTCCCGTCTCGATCTTTCCGGAAGCGAGATTGAAGCCGCCAATTTCAACCCCCGCACGGAAGACCTTGTTGTGATTTATTCCACAGGCATAATCGATATCTTCGACAAGAACGGATTCCGCACCACCCTCGATGTGCTGACCCGCGAATCGCTGGCGAGGGCGCGTGTGTTCCGCACCATCAACTTCGACCTCTATGACGACATCTGGATTTCCACAAAGGCCGGATTTCTTTATATTGACGGCAGATCGAAAGAGATCAGGGAAAACGCTTTTTTTCTGAAGGATGTGACGGACGTATGCCGGGTGGGCAAAAAGGTGGTAGCCATCATAGATGGTAATTTCTATCAGGCAGACGTAAGTTCGAAGCTGTGCGTGATCGACAATTTCACTCCTTTCACCGTGATGCGCAACGGTCCGAAATGTATTCTTCCCCTGTCGGAAACCTCGTTCGCATACATCGGCAACGCATACAGCGGTTCCGATTATGCCTCTATATGCCGGGCATGGCTTGACAAAGGAAAATGGCTTTCGGCCGTGGCTACCGACGATTCCAACCGTTTCTTTCTCGCCGGCGGCAACAGCGTGACGACCACTCCGCTTCAAAGCAACGCGCTGATAAACAAGAATGGCTATCTGGTATTCTCCCGCACCATGGCCTATCAGCTGAACTATGAGAAGGAGCCACGGCCCACCCTCGACTTCGTGAAGAAGACCATAGGCTGGCTTTCCGCAGGAGACAATTACCGCCAGTGCTTAGGGTCCTGGGACTTCGAGAACTTCTGGGTCGCCAGGGAACGGTACGATTTCGCCTGTCGCAGAAGCGGCGACAACGGCATCTGGGCCGACAACTTCATCGCCCGGTACGAAGGACCGATGGCTCACCGATACGTGGAGTTCGCCTACTCTCCTGCCCACGGAATGGTGATGGTGAATCAGGGCGCAAATTTTGACAATGACAACAAGGCCGTGATCCAGCCTATGCAGATGACGCTGTACCGCAACGGAAAATGGACCGACCTGTCGACATACTCAAATCCGCCTGCGTTCATCAATGACAATGCGGAGAGAAAGGCCATGTATGAGAAAAATATACTCAGATATCCCACTCCAGATCCTTTAGGTCTGCATCTGGATCCCGATTTCCCCGATTATGCAGTGATGGGATCGATTTTCGACGGAATCACATTCATGAACATGACGGATCCGGCAGGCACCCATCTGATGTTCGGATCCGCGGAGAATCCAAAATCGACTCTGCCGGGATTCAATGTAATCGCGCCCGATGTGCCGCAATGGAAAGGATACTGCCCGATGTATCCCGGAGGATTTGATTCCGAAGGCACTTTCTGGGCGTATTACATGGATGTGTACTCTGTTCTCGGAGAGAAGAGCGGGCCAAAACTGATGTACTGGAGTAAAGCCGCGCGCAAAAATAAATTCGAGAATCCTGAAGCAGCAAGCAGCGACGGCTGGAGTTATATTACCATACCATTTCAGGATGGAGGAACCGCATTCGGCCAATGCCTCGCTTTAAAACATGAGAAAAACAAAAACAAGATTGTCATATATACCGTGACTAGCGAATGGCCCATTATAATCCTTGACCATAAAGGCACGCTTGAGGACACAACGGATGATGTCGTAACTGTCTATTATGGATGGAGCGAATCCGGAAATTCTTCTACCAAATGGGCAGCCATATTCGACATAACCGAGGATCCTGTAAACGGAAACATAATAGTATCCGGTCAACGCGCCTGTGTGGAATTTCCCGCCGACAACAATCCTGACTCCGATGTGGCTCATGTTTCTCTGCTCGGGACGTACGACAACAAGGGACACCTGAACCCGATAGTTCCGCGCGGGCAGGTGAACACGGTGATATTCGACGAGTATAACCGCGCGTGGATCGGAACGCAGTCGGACGGCATCTTAGGTCTGTCGGCAGACCGCAAGAACATTATCGCGCATTACACCACAAAGAATTCCCCTCTGCCTCACGACCGCGTCATACACCTCGGATGGAATCCGGAGGACAAGACTCTCTGGATCTCTACCCATGACGGAATCGCGAGCGTACGGCCCGATGCCCCTTCGGAAGCGGGAGCCGATGAAACGGAACCTATGGCGGTCCCCTCAGTAGTCGACAAAGACTACTCCGGTGTCGTGACCATCTACAACATTCCTCTCACATCTTCCCTCCAGGTACTTGACGCGGACGGAAACGTGGTCAACACACCCGACTTCTCCACAGACAGAATCACCTACTGGGACCTTAAAAACAGCAACGGAGATTTCGTCCCGACAGGCCGGTACACCATCCGCGACATCAGCGGCATAGTCAAAGATCTCGAAATTACCGTCACCAGGTAAAAATCGTTCCACAAAATACCGACTGCAATAATTCATATTTTCAGCAATGCCGTCATTAATTGTAAATCCAATCGGAGGAATTGCCAACAGACTCAGAGCCATAGTGGCAGGTGCCAGCCTGGCAAAGGAACTGAAAGTCTCAATGCAGGTTGTCTGGGCCATAAACTCCGAATTAGCAGCTCCGGTTGATGAACTGATTGATATTGAAGGCATATCCGGCAACGGAATGCCTGATATTCGCATACACAATATTTCCGCGCTGAAACAACTGTTTCTGTACGATGCTCCGCGCAAGAGAAACTTTTATGCATCCGGTATCACAAAATTCGGGAAATATGGCTATGAACTGGATGATGACAACTTAATAAAAAATTCCTGTATTTTAGACATCAGGACGATACATGACACATTGTCGAAAGACAAGGACATCCTTATTCGCAGCGGTCTGGAGTTCTTTGACTTTACGGATGAATTTTACAGACAGCTGATACATCCTCTGTCCCGATACGAAGCGCAGGCCACGGATATTCTGAAAGAAATGAATGACACCGTAGGTCTGCACATACGCCGGACAGACAATGCCATGTCTGTCCGGCATAGCCCATTGAACCTTTTTTTTAATGCTGTCGATATCGAGCTGAAACATAATCCCGAGGCACATTTCTATCTGGCCTCCGATGATGAGGACACAAAAAAAGTATTCGTGGAGCGATATGGCCGCGACAGGATTGTCACAAGCTCCCTTAAAGCTGACCGATCATCTGTCGCCGGCATTAAAAATGCTTTTTTAGAGATGGTTATACTGTCAAAATGCTCCAAAATCTATGGATCATTCTACAGCAGCTTCTCTGAAGCCGCATCTAAATTAGGCAATGTCAGACTTGAGACTCTTCGAACGCCTTCTTCATAGCGCGTTCTTGAAATTTATGTCAGGCATTAACGTAAAATCAGACTCAACAAAGAATTCAGGTTGCGGAACGGATTTGGTTTTCCCGCCGGATATTTGTAACTTTGTTGATTAAACAGCCTTTTATGACCTCAATTTTTGAACCCGCCATATATTATTCGGTAATCTCAGGGATGTTCTGTCTTGCCGTGACAGTATTCGTGATACTGCAGCGGGTCACTGCCGGCTACGGCATGATGTACAACTGCAAATGGGGGCCGACGGTCAACAACCGTATCGGATGGGTGCTCATGGAGGCCCCCTCCTTCATCGCCATGCTGCTGTTATGGATTTTCAGCTCCCGGGCCGCCTCGCCGGCACTGACAGTGATGGCCCTCCTCTTCGAAGCCCATTATTTTCAGAGATCTTTCCTGTTCCCCATGCTCATCAGAGGCTCCAACCGTATGCCTCTGGTGATTATTCTCTGCGGAGTAATTTTCAATGTGGTCAATGCCTACATGATAGGAGGATGGCTCTTTTATGTCTCTCCGGCTGATGCTTATCCGGTGTCGTGGCTATGGAGTCCTCTGTTCATTCTGGGGACCGTCATATTCCTCACCGGCATGGCGGTCAATCTCCATTCAGACCACATCATCCGCCACTTGCGCCGTCCTGGCGACAGCGGGCATTACATCCCCCGGGGAGGAATGTTCCGATACGTCACCTCAGCCAATTATTTCGGCGAGGTTACCGAATGGCTCGGCTATGCCATACTGACCTGGAGTCTCGGAGGACTCGCATTCGTGGTATGGACCTTCGCGAATCTTGCACCGCGTGCCCGCGCCACACACCGCCGGTATCTCGAAAAATTCGGCGACCGGTATGCCGGGCTAAACCGACGGTACATCATCCCGTTCATTTATTGACATCCCTGCCCATGAAACTGTTCACCCCCGGAAAAATCGGTCCCGTAGAGTTACGCAACCGCACCATACGCTCCGCCGCTTTCGAGGGGATGGGAAAAGACAACAATCCCACAGCCGCGCTTCGCGACTACCATCTGTCGGTGGCGCGCGGAGGTGTGGGGATGACCACACTGGCTTACGCCGGAATCTGCCGTTCGGCCCTGTCGTTCGACACTCAGCTATGGCTCCGGCCTGGGATCGTGGCCCCTCTGCGTGAAATCACCGACGGCATCCATGCTGCCGGAGCCAAGGCCTCGATCCAGATCGGCCACTGCGGCAACATGACCCACCGCTCCACCGCCGGAGGAACTCCGGTGGGAGCAAGCGGAGGCTTCAACCTCTACTCTCCCACTCTGGTGCGCGCCTTGCGCAAGGATGAGATCCGCGAATTGGCGCGCCTGTTCGGCGACGCTGTGCGGACAGCACGCGACTCCGGCTTCGACTGCGTGGAAGTGCACGCCGGCCACGGCTACCTTATCTCGCAGTTCCTCTCCCCTTACACCAACCGGCGACGCGATGAGTTCGGAGGACCTCTCGAGCGACGCATGGACTTCATGAGGATGTGTGTCGACGAAGTACTTGAAGCCGCGGGAAACGATATGGGCGTACTGGTGAAAACCAATATGCGCGACGGATTCAGGGGAGGACTCGATATTGAAGACTGTCTCACGGTGGCCCGCGAACTGGAAAGACTTGGTGTCCATGCCCTTGTGCTCTCGGGAGGTTTCGTGTCGAAAGCCCCCATGTACGTTATGCGCGGAGAGATGCCGGTCTATTCCATGACCTACTACATGAAGCAGGTATGGCTCAGGTATGGCGTCAGACTTGCCGGCAAGCGCATGATCCCCTCCGTACCGTTCCGGGAACTTTATTTTCTGGATGACGCCCGGCTATTCCGCCGCGAGCTTGCGATGCCGCTGGTATACGTCGGCGGGGTTGTGGACCGCAACGGAGCCGACCGCGTGCTCGACAAGGAGGGGTTCGACTTCATCCAGATGGGAAGGGCTCTCATCAATGAGCCGGATTTCGTGAACCGCATGGCCTCCGCATCAGGCAACCACCGCTGCGGATGTGACCACGTAAACTATTGCATCGCACGGATGTACTCCCGCGAAATGGTATGCCACAAGCACTGTTCCGGACTGCCTCCCGGCATTATCCGCGAAATAGAGGAAATCAGGAGACGCGATTCAACCTCCTCCGGCATATAACTTTGCGGCATTTTAAACGTTTTTATCATAGACCGTTTTTTAGAAATTACATAGACCCTCCCGGGTAAAAAGACAAAAAGAGGCCACAGGAGGCCTGATACATTATTATGGCAAATAAATTAGTGGAAATCGTACCCCGTCAGGCCGAGCGCTACGGCGACAGGGAAGCTTATCGTTTTTGTTGGCGCAGGGATGGCGAATGGCTGCCGACATCCTGGAATGAATTTGCCATACAGGTGGATGTGGCCGGAAAGGCTATCGCTGAACTCGGTCTCATCGAGAAGGACAACATAGCCGTCTGCTCGCCCAACACTCCGCAGATTCTTATCACCGAACTCGGAGCCTTCCGCAACCGGGTGGCCGCGGTCCCGATCTATGCCAGCAGCGTCCAGTCGCAATTCGATTTCATTGTGGAGAACAGCGGCGCCAAGGTACTCTTTGTCGGAGACTCACATCACTATCCCATGGCCTACAACCACTGGAAGAAGCGTCCGGAGGCGATCAGCCGCATCGTGGTGTTCAAGAACGACGGCCTCGAACTCCGCGACGATGATACCGTCACTATCTTCTGGGATGACTTCGTGCGTCTCGGCATGAACGCCTCCAGAGAGACTGCAGCCGAAGTCGAAGCCCGCTCGTCGCGCGGACTCCCCGAAGACATGGCCACACTGATCTACACCTCCGGCACCACCGGCGAACCCAAGGGAGTGGTGATCACACACAGCAACTATGACGAGTGCATCCAGAAACATATCGAACTGCTCTCCGCAATCAAAGACGATGACCTCTCCATGGCATTTCTGCCGATGTCCCATATTCTCGAGAAGGCATGGGATTTCTTCTGCGTCACGCGAGGTATCACCATAGCCTTCAACTACGACCCCCGGGTTATCCAGGACACGATCAAGGAAGTTGAGCCCAACCTGATGTGCTGCGTACCCAGGTTCTGGGAAAAGGTATACCACGGAGTGAAGGAAAAGATTGCCGGCATGTCGAAATTCCAGAGAATGATGGTAAGCCGCGCCATCCGCACCGGTTACCGGCGCAACATCGACTATGTGCGTCGCGGCCGCAGGCCGTCATGGCTCCTGGAGAAGGAATATGACTTCTGGAACCGACGCGTATTCCAGTTGCTGAAGAACGCCATCGGCATCCCCAATCCCAATTTCTTCCCTACGGCGGGGGCTCCCCTGAGCGATTCCATCGTGCGCTTCATGCGCTCCGTGGGAATCGAAGTGATCATGGGGTATGGACTTAGCGAGACCACTGCCACCGTCTCCTGTTATCCCGCCGTGGGATACGAGATCGGCACAGCGGGTCGCCCACTCCCCGGCATAAAGGTCCGCATAGACGACAACGGCGAGATTCTCGTAAAGGGCGGCACCGTAACGCCGGGCTATTACAACAATCCGGAGGCCAACGCCGCCGCGTTTACCGACGACGGTTATTTCCGGACCGGCGATGCGGGATATTTCACTCCCGATGGCGATCTGGTACTTACCGAACGCATCAAGGATCTGTTCAAGACCTCCAACGGAAAATATATCGCCCCGCAGCTCCTCGAGGGGAGACTCGCCGAGTGCAAGTATATCGACGAGGTGGCGATAATCGGAGATGAGCGTAAATTCGTGACGGCGCTTGTCGTCCCCAACCGAAGCCAGCTCATGCGTTGGGCCGAAGAGAAGAAGTTCGACACATCGGATTATGCGGCACTGTTGAAAAATCCCAAAGTGACAGAATTCATGATCCAACAGATAGAACCTTATCAGAAAGATCTCGCCGGATTCGAACGCATCAAGCGCCTAACGCTGCTTCCGGATCATTTCTCAATAGAAAAAGGGGAAGTCACCAACACGATGAAAGTACGCCGCGCGGTGGTGGCGCGCAACTATGCCGCCGTAATCAATGCGATGTACGCCGGCACAGAATAGAACTCACTCCGTGTCACCATCCCGCAAGAACCGCAAAACAAGGCAAAAAACATCTAAAAAAATTTGAAAACCGGCAAAAAATTTGGAGATTTAAAAATAAATTTCTAACTTTGTGCCCGCAAAGCCTTATAAGGCCCGACTCTGGAGGGGTGGGTGAGTGGCTGAAACCACCAGTTTGCTAAACTGACGTAGGAGTTATCCTACCACGAGTTCGAATCTCGTCCCCTCCGCCAAACCACCAAGCAAAGCCGCTGTAAACTAACAACTTACAGCGGCTTCGCTTTTATACACATACAAATTGCAGCGTAATCCATACACCATACAAAAACGTCAGCATCATAAAAATCAAAGGAAGGGAAAAGAATATACCTAATGTTCTTTCCTCTCTCGACGTTCAAGGTCACATTTTGTGATCTTGAACTTGATATCACAAATTGAGATATCAAGTTTTTCTCAATTATCAAATTATTTGTAATTTTGCGATGTGAAAAAGACGTTGGACCGTATTTTTGTGTCGTTCGTGATGCTGCTGTTCGTGAATTTCATGTTCTCGAACGCTATTTTCACGCACGTCCATAAAGATATTGACGGTCGTCCTATTGCCCATTCACATCCTTATCTTCCTTCCGGCACACATGGACATAGCGCCCAGTCTTTAGATCTCATTTCTGCATTCAACACCGCTTCTATCGCCTCGAATGCAGTGCAGAACATGTCTGTGTCCGCTCCGGAAACATCCAGTTCCTTAATCTACACGGATGTAACGTCTTTTGTCGTTGTCAATCATACCTCGGCATATTCACTGAGAGGTCCTCCGGCATTATGCGCATAAAGTAATTTTATCCCATGTAACAGCAAGAAGCTGTTTAAATTTATTTTCAGAGAATATCAAGAGGATCTTTTTTGAAAGAATTCCGCACGTTGATGAAGGATCAATTGCTGCATGCGTCTTAGAGTATGTTTTACCTTTAAGACATACGGAGAAAGCGATCCCCATACAGCCACGAGATTCCTGAAAGAACCATTTATTCCAATACATAATGCCTAAAAAAATATTTTTTATGGCTATGGCTATTGCCATAGCTATGCCGGCACACGCCGACATACTTTCAGTTCCCACCTCTCAAACTGTGGAAAACCCGGATCAAGCCGAAAACCCGGATTCACTGACGGATGTGTTCATGCTCGACCAGTTCGTTGTCACAAGTAGCAAAAGTGAGGTAAAACGCCGCGAGAGCCCATCTCTGGTGAATGTGATGACCGGCAAGCTGCTGACCTCAGTCGGCGCGTGTTCACTTGCCGACGGTCTTGATTTTCAACCCGGAGTGAGGGTAGAGAATGATTGCCAGAACTGCGGATTCACGCAGGTCCGCATCAACGGTCTTGACGGACATTATTCGCAGATACTCATGAATTCTCGTCCGGTGTTTTCCGCTCTTACGGGTGTTTACGGTCTGGAGCAGATACCCGCCAATATGATCGACCGTATCGAGGTGATGCGGGGCGGAGGCTCGGCACTTTTCGGTTCGTCTGCAATCGGAGGCACGATAAATATAATCACCAGGGATCCCCGGGAAAACTCCGCGAAGATTTCACACACGCTGACATCCATCGGTCCATCAGGGACTCTCGACAATAACACGACGCTGAATGCCTCTGTCGTCACCAACAACGATAAGGCGGGAATTTTTATTTACGGTCAAAGCCGGTATCGCGACGGATACGACCATAACGGAGACGGATACACGGAAGTGGCGCAATTGAAGACCCAGACACTCGGTGCGCGCACATTCATGCGCACGTCTGCCGACTCGCGACTGACGCTGGAATATCATAACACGCATGAATACCGTCGCGGAGGAGATCAACTCAATCAGCCCGCACATCTTGCCATGATCGCCGAGCAAGTGGAGCATGACATACACGGAGCGGAGGTTGCTTACGACATCTGGCCCCGCGACCGCCGCGACCATGTCTCGGTGTTCTCCGCGATGCAAGCCACAAAACGCACCAGCTATTATGGCTCGGACATGGATCCTGACGCTTACGGGCGCACCTCAGACCTTGTTGTCACAGCCGGCACACAATGGACCCATCCATTCACAAAACTACTTTTCATGCCGTCCGAACTTGTGGCGGGACTTGAGTATTCTCACAACCGCCTCCACGATGTCACCATCGGGTATGGTCATGACATGTTGCAGAATGTGAATATTTTCAGCGGCTATCTGCAGAACGAATGGCGCGACGAGCGGTGGGGCTTCCTTATCGGAGCGCGACTTGACAAACATTCACTTATCAAGAAGCCCATAATATCCCCACGGGTGAACATACGGTTCAATCCGTCACGCAGCGCCAACTTCCGTCTGTCGTATTCTACAGGTTTCCGTTCTCCGCAGGCTTATGACGAAGATTTTCATGTGGCTATTGTCGGAGGCGAGAGAGTCGTTACTGTCCTTGCTCCCGGTCTTAAACAGGAAAGTTCCCAGAGTGTCAGTGCCTCCGCAGACCTTTACCACACCTTCGGCAACGTGCAGACCAATCTTCTTGTGGAAGGATTCTTTACGGATCTCAGCGATGTGTTTGCCCTTCGTCAGCTTGATGGTCTTGATGCGCAGGGAAATGCCGTGCTTGAGAGATATAACGGCTCGGGAGCCCGTGTGCTGGGTATGAATATTGAGGCGAAGGCTTTCTTCTCATCACATTTCGATATACAGGCGGGTGTGACGCTTCAGCGCAGCAGGTATAAAAAGCCGGAGGTATGGAGCGACAATCCCGATGTACCCGCAGAGAAGCGACTCTTCCGCACTCCCGACATATACGGGTATTTCGCCGCCAACTGGGAGATATTGTCTGGATTCCGGGCGATATTTACCGGTACTCTTACCGGACCGATGACCGTGCAGCATCTTGTAGGTTCAGGAACTGAGGTCGATCTTGCCGTAAGGACACAGTCTTTCTTTGACGCGTCGGTCAAGCTTTCCTATTGTTTCAAGATTTTCAAGAAAGTGGATCTGGATCTCACCGCAGGAATCACCAATATCTTCAATTCCTATCAGCGCGATTTCGACTCCGGCCCGCTTCGTGACTCCGGCTACATGTACGGTCCGGCGCTTCCCCGCTGCCTCACCTGCAGCGTTTCCCTCAGTATCTGATCGGTGGAGTTTGTTTATATTTCTTTTTAAACAGGCCCTTGGAGAGTGTTAAATTCAAACACACTCTTAGCATGATACAAATTTTTAGCAAAAAACTACGTAAATAAAACTTGTTTTATCCAAAAAAATGTTTTTTTAATTAAATTTGCCAAATCATGATAATGTTTCATTCATAAAAAGTAAGCGTATGAAAAGAGTATTATTGATTTGCAGTTTGCTTGCAACAGGCATCGGCCTGAATGCGGCATCCATCGTACCGTCCCTATGTCCGTCGGGATGGTGGAGTCTGAAATCAGACGAGCCGTTCGTAAAGCCGCTTGAAGATGTAAGCGTTCCTTTCGACTGTCCCATAAAAATAGTGAACGATCAGAAAATAGAGGTGATCTGCGACGGCCTTACTGTCGCGAAATCCGTATCTGCCGAAGTGCTGAATGACAAGACACTCACTGGTTATGATGGTACTCTTGTCATTCACTTCGACAAACTGAAGCTGCCCAAGGGCAAGACATACAGCATACTCATCCATGAAGGGACCGTAGGTCGGACTGAATCGGACAGTGACATTCAGATTGTAAACATGGAAGTGGATATGTCCTTCTCGATTCCTGAAAACCTCGGCAAACCGGGAATCCACGCGAACGATCAGATCCCGGATTCAAAAATCAGCACAGTAATCTCCTGGCCATACGAAATCACAGCAGTCGGAAATGCACGGTTCCTGCTTTATCGCGAGGGCGAGAAAATCGGCGAATATCCATTGGAGATCTCGAATTGGCCTTCTTCGACAAGTTACATCAAGCCTGCTTACAACGAGTATATCACGTTTGAGCCGAACGTACGTTACAGCCTTGTTCTCCCCGCAGGGAGTGTGGGATCAATGTATCGCGACGACATCACAAATGATGAAATAAAGATTGACTTCACCGGCTGCTATGAAGAACCCTCTCTGGCGTTCTCTTATATCTGGTGCAGCTGGTACACCGACCATTCCGACATACTCGGTGAGATCTCCTTTACATACGACCGTCCTATCGCACTGACTGACGAGGCCAGGGTCCAGCTTTGGGAAGGTGAGACTCTGGTCAAAGAAGTTATCCCTCATATCGACACTGATGTCAACTGCTGGTTGCTGGTTGCCGATTTCGGCGGAATTCCTCTGACGTCCGAGAAAGGATACACCATAGTGATTCCCAACGGAGCATTGGTTGCTGCTGACGAATCGGGAGCGACAAGTGTACGCAGTCAGTTAAACATCAATAATGGAAGTGCCGGTACAGAAGATTTGATAATTGATACATCCAGGTCCGAACCTCAGATATACGATCTGTATGGACGCAGAGTCCTGAAACCCGCCTCCGGCTCAATCTATATTCAAAACGGCAAGAAATTCGTTCATCACTGATGATCGTATGGCTGGCAGGAGGTCTGAACTGTCGGATCTCCCTCCGAAAGGAACGTCTTAAAATCCTCACCTGAAAATTCGCCCGTTGACAACGGGCGAATTGCTTTTTCCACTATTGGGGCAGGGATTTTGTAATGACGTGACTTTTCTCTATATTTGCACAGAATATGGTCTTTTTGCGTTAATATAGTCGAGGGATCTTCCTTCCGGAGTTCCATCGACAATATATCAACGTTATAACTCAACGTTTCAGATGGTCTCATGAGACCGTCCGAGGCATATCAAATCAAGACGATTATGAAAGGAATCAGATTTTTAGCCGCAGCGGCTGCCGCCGTGATCTGTCTCGGCAGCTGCGTCTCCAACAAGAAGTACAATAAACTTCAGATGGAATACCAGACCACCCGCGACGGTCTGCTCGAATGCAATTCCAATTCAAAGGGGATGGAGTACATGATCAAGGATCTCCGTTCCCAGAACGACGATCTCAAGAAACAACTCGAGTCGATGAAATACACTCTCGACCAGAGCCTCCTCAACTCTCAGCAGGGAAGCGTGAACATCTCCAAGCTCGTGGATGAAATCAACGCCTCCAACAAGTATATCAAAGAGTTGATTTCAGCCAAGTCGAAGTCAGACTCCCTCAACATGGCCCTGACCAATAAGCTCACCCGCTCGCTGTCGAACGACGAACTGAAGGATGTCGATGTCAAGGTGCTCAAGGGAGTGGTCTACATCTCGCTGGCCGACAACATGCTTTTCAAGACCGGAAGCTATGAGATCAGCCCACGCGCCATGGAGACGCTGAGCAAGATCGCCAAGATCATCAAGGATTACAACGACTACGATGTGCTCGTGGAAGGCAATACCGACAATGTCCCCATCTCGCGCACCAACATACGCAATAACTGGGACCTCTCCACTCTGCGCGCATCTTCTGTGGTGCAGACGCTTCAGAATGATTTCGGAGTCAACCCCGCACGACTCACAGCAGGCGGCCGCGGCGAATACAACCCGATTGCCGACAACGACACCGAAGTGGGCCGTCAGCGCAACCGCCGCACCGAGATCATCATCACCCCCAAACTCGATCAGTTCCTCGACCTTATCGACAAGGCTCCCGAGGAGAAATAAGGGGAGCATAACCTAAATATCCCCTCATCAACTTTTTTCCAGGGGAATGAACCTGACTTTATGAAAAAACATGGAATACCGGCCCTGCTTCTTGTCGGGGCCGCTTTTCTCTCAACTCCGGCCGCGGGGCAGGTATCCTCCTCGCCTGACCGTTTCTCTCCGGCCCCCGCCGGTTTTGTGGAACGTGCCCGGGAAATGCTCGGCGCCGGAAACTTCACCGGGGTCCTTGACCAGCTCGGCTTCCTCGCCGGGATGCCCGGCTCCGGCTACGACAACCCGCGTACCGCTGATGACGCCGAAGAATGCGGATGGCTTCTCGCGGAAGCTCTTGCCGGACTCGGCGACGCGCGCTGTGCCGACGTGGCCGCCGACTTCCTGAGGAGATTTCCATCTTCGCCGTTTGCCCCCCGCGTGGCGGCGGCAGCTGCCGATGCGCTCTTCTTCAACCATGAATGGCCCGACGCTCTCCTCGCTTACGAACGTGTGAATTTCAACGCGCTCCCCCCGGCGAGACAGTCAGAGAGCATCTACCGCAAGAGCGTCTGCCTTATCCGCACCGGTCACTTCCGCGAGGCCCGCTCCCTTCTGAGCCGCCTCCGTGGAAAAAAAGGGTATGCCGACGCATATAACTTCTATTCCGCCTACCTCGACTACATAGAGGGGGATTTCACCAAAGCATATAACCGGTTCGCCGACGTGGCCCCCGGAGAGAAAGGGCTTGAGGCCGGATACTACATGGCTCAGATCGAGTTCTCCCGCGGACAATATGCCGATGTGATAAGCCGCGGCCGCTCGCTGCTGTCGGAAAATCCGGTCCCGGATCTCTGTGCCGAAATCAACCGCATAGCGGGACTCTCCTGTTTCAAACTGGGCGAATATCCGCAGGCGCGCCGTTATCTCACGCAATATGTCGGACTGACCGCCGACAACCCATCTCCCGACGCACTTTATGCCCTAGGAGCCATCGCTTACGCTGACCGTGACTATGCAGGGGCCGAGAATATTTTCCGAAAGATTCCAGCCGGATCCTCTCCCGACATCATACAGGGCGCCCAGCTCTATCTCGGACAATGCGCCCTCGCCTCAGGCAACGCATCCCGTGCCGCCATCGCCTTCGAGAAAGCCGCCCGCGCCGATATCGACCCCAAAGTGACAGAGACAGCGCTCTACAATTATGTCACCGCGCTGACCCGCGGGGGCAACGTGCCATTTTCCTCGGCCGCCAAGCTACTTCAGGAATTCTCCACACGCTTTCCCCACTCTCCGCACGCCGCCTCCGTTGAGGAATATCTCGCCGCCGCATATTACAACGAACGCAAGTACGGCGAAGCCCTCAGGAGCATCGCCTCAGTGTCGCGGCCCTCGGCCGCACTTCTCGCCATAAAACAGAAAGCCCTGTACGAACAGGGTGTAGAACGGCTCACCAACGGACGCCGACAGCAGGCTGCCGAAAGTCTGCGTGCCGCAGTAGCCATGGGCAACGCCGCTCCCGGTGTGGCCGCCCAGGCCTCGCTATGGCTCGGCGATGCCCTTTACTCACTGGGCAACTACCGCGAGGCCGCCCGCAGCTATGAGACGTTCCTCCGGGCGGAGCCACGATCACAGAACGCACCGCTCGCACGCTACAACCTCGCCTACTCCCTCTACAAACAGAAGGACTACCGGAACGCAGCCAAACAGTTCAGGCAAGCCCTCTCCGGACATCCGGCGCTTGCCGCCGAACTGGCCGCCGACGCCACCACACGCCGCGCCGACTGCCTCTACTACACCGGCGCTTACTCCGAAGCGCTCACGGCATACTCCGACGCCATCGCCCGCGACGGGGCCGACGCCGACTACGCCACATACCGTCGCGCCGTGCTTTATGGACTCTCCGGCGACCACCGGCGCAAAATCGAGGAACTTTCCCTCCTCGAGAAACGGTGGCCGAACTCCCGCTGGCTCCCGAAGGCCATGCTCGAGAAAGCCCTCGCCTACGAAGAGACCGGAAAGTCGGACGAAGCAGCCGAGTCATACCGGCGCCGGCTCGAAGCCTCGCAACAAGTGTCGACCGACGAGCTTATCCGCATGGCCGAAACCATGCACAAGGCCGGACGCTGGCGCGACCTGCTCGACGTCACCTCACGCATCCGTGCCGCCGGAGGGCTCGACGCCGATGAACTGGCCGACATCGACCTTCTCGAGGCCGATGCTTCCGCCGCCCTCAGGAACTGGCAGCACGCCGAAGAACTGTACTCGCAGACCGCACGCAATTTCACATCGCTCGCAGGCTCCAAGGCCGCTGTCGCGCTCGGAGAAAGATATCTGACCTCCGGACGAACCGCCGAGGCCGAGAAACTTATGACGGAATTCACCGATGCCGGCTCACCCCATGAGTACTGGCTGGCACGGGGCTATATCGTGCTCGCCGACGCTCTCGCCGCCCGCGGCAGCAAAGCGGCAGCCCGCGAATACCTCGAAAGCCTCAAGGAGAATTATCCCGGCACGGAATCCGACATCATCAGGATGATCGACTCCCGCCTGAATAAGCTGAAAAAATAAAAACAACATCCCCTTCCATCATCAAAATGAAATCCCCGGTATCAATCGCACGGTACGCCGCCTCCGCAATGCTGCTCTGGGCCACCGGCGCCTCCGCACAGTTCGACCAGACCATCTCAGTCGACGGCCGATATGTGCCCGAATACATAGGACGAGAGAAAATCGGCATGTTCCCCCGCCCGGAACGCTTCAGCATCAATGTCGGCAGCCTCGATTTCGACCGTACCGGTGTCGTCGCCGCCTTCCCTCCGCAGCCTCTTCCGCTCGAAGCCACGGGCTGGCGCACCTCGCGCCTTGAAGCACCCCGCGGATACATCGACGCCGGCATCGGAAGCTGGCTGAACTCCACTCTCAGTTTCGGCTACACGATTATCGACGACTCCGACATATCCGCCGGAGTCCGGTTCCAGCACAATTCCACCTCGCTGTGGAACCCGGAGATGTTCGACGGAAGCGACGTCTGCCACCAGCGCTACGACGAACGCATCGGTTTCCGCTTCGCCGACCGGTTCGACGCCGGGACTCTCTCGGCCGACGCAGGATACCATTTCGGACGATTCAACTATTACGGCGTAATCCCCTCCGACGGACAGAGTATACCTGAGACCACCGAAGACCGGGGACTCTGGCAGACGCTCAACGATGTGGATGCCCGCGTGCGCTGGGATTCACCGGCCTCTTCATCGCGTCAGGTGGGATACTATGCGGGAGCCGGCGCGCGCTATTTCGGCTGGAACCGGATTTATACCGTCGACGCCAGCACATTGAAAGGTTACGGAGGCGTGGGGGAAACGAATATCTCGCTCCTCGCCGGCCTTGACTGGAATTACCGCAAATCGGCCGTCGGTCTCGACGTGACAGGAAATTATCTGATATATGGCAAATCGGAGGATTCCGACTGTCCGTACAATTACGGAGCCATGTCATTCACTCCATGGTATCGCCTCAATCTCGACCACTTCCGCATGAAACTCGGAATCCGGGCAGACCTTACCGTCAACGCCGGCGCGTTCGACAACCGGCAGGTCTGGCTCGCTCTCGCCCCTGTCGCCGAGTTCGACTACACCAAAGGGAAGTTCGGAATCTTTCTCCACCTCCTGGGCGGAGAGAAGCTATCCACGTTCGCATCGCAGTATGAATCGGACTATTACTGCATGCCGGGATTCATCGACACCACCCCTCTATACCGTCCGCTCGACGGAGACTTCGGTTTCCGTCTCGGTTCATTCGGCGGCTTCGAGGCCTCGGCGGACATCGCTTTCCGCGTATCGCTCAACGAGCGTACAGGCGGTTGGTACACGGCGTTTCTCTCCCCCTCCGCCACGGCCCCGGCTATGTTCGGCGGGGCATACGACGGAGCTATGCCGGCACTCTCCGACATGCTGTACGATAACATGGCACATCTCTTCGGATTCAGCGTGGGCCTGCATCTCGCCTACGATGCGGGGCCGCTATTCAGAATATCGGCCGAAGGACGCTATCAGCCGCAGGATGGCGAATACGGATACTTCAACGGATTCGACCGCCCGCAATGGACGCTCCGCGCCGAAGCGGAGACCAATCCCTGGAGACGCCTGAAATTCAAGCTGGCTCTCGACTGTCGCGGCGCCCGCGCAATCTATGCCGGAGCCGAAACAGACATTCCATATTCGGAGTCCGGAAATCTGGAGGCATACGCGCTTCCCGACCTGATATCCCTTGATTTCGGCGCATCCTACGGGGTAACCGACCGCACAGCGGTCTGGGTGCAGGCCGACAATCTTCTGAACCGACGCAACTTACTCCTGCCCGGATGTCCCACTCCCGGCATCTCTCTGGCAGCCGGAGTCTCCATCGGCTTCTGATTCGGGCGACAAAATAAGGTGTGTCCGAAACATCATGGCACGCCGTTTGTTAGAACTTCAAGAGCACTCTCCTCTTAAAAACATTCTCCTCCAAAAGTATTTCAAGCATGCAGCAGCTTACTCTCAAATATCAGAACGAAGACGACAAGGCGTACGGCCTTGCCGGCATGGCCATCGCATTGGCCGCCCTCGACGCGCTTGACCGCGTGGCCGGAGTCTCGCTCGACTCCGACGGGCCTATGGTGACATTCTCCAACGAATTCTATTTCTCCGGCTCTCCCTCTGTGTCGCCAAAATCCACCTGGAACGCTCTCCTGCACAATTATTACATAACCTCGGCAATGGTGGTGAGCAACGTAATGTCCCGCTCACTGGTCCGCCTCAAGCAGGAAGTGCCCGACGAGATCCGTCTCCGCGTCCGCGAGGAGATCGGCGCCGAAGGACGCGACACCTGCGCCCTTGAGGATGACGAGATCGAGAACCTCTACCGGAAAACCACCACCTACATGCGGCGCATCTTCGGCAACAGCCGTCTGCACCCGGCCATCGACGACTTCGCCAGAGCGCTCTCATGCCGGCGCGAGATGTCGGGACTCGAAATCATCGACGAACTGCGCCGCCTGCAGATTATATGACGCGGTAAAACAGCTCAAGACATGACAGAAAACAGGGATTCCGCAGCGAGCGCCGACATGTCGCGCACGCTTGATGCGATGCAGCTTGACGTGGACCGGTGGATCCGCGATATTGGCGGAGGTTATTTCTCAGAACTCACAAATATGTGTCTGCTGGCCGAAGAGACCGGTGAACTCGCCCGCGTGATCGCTCGGATCTATGGCGATCAGGTGGCCAAACGCGGCGACCTGAGCGACCCCGATGACGCCAGAGCATCCGTCCGCGAGGAAATCGCCGATGTTCTGTGGGTACTCGCGTGCCTGGCCAACCAGACCGGAATCTCCCTTGAAGAGGCCTTCGCCGAGACCCTCCGCAAGAAGACAGAGCGCGATGCTTCGCGCTTCAGGAGAGGGAAAGAATGACGCCTGACGGAGTTACTTCCAGAATCGCGTCGGCTCCGCATACCAGCGGAAGATTGTCGGAGGTGTGTCCCACCGGGAAGTCGAATGCAACCGGTATGCCGCCGATACCGCATTCCTTCAGAAGGCGGCTTATCATGGTCTCCATGTCGGGATGATTGGCGTCGGGATGACGGTACTCCGTGAAATGGCCGACTATCAGGCCGGTTATGTTGCTGAAAGCCCCGCTCATGATCACGCGGCGCAGCATCCGTTCCACCGCATAGATCGCTTCCGAGATATCCTCTATGAAAAGTATCGTCGGCATGTCGGGATCCAGCACGTCGAACCGGGTGGCGGCCAGACCGTTGATGACCGCGAGATTCCCTCCGGCGAGCATCCCTTCCGCCGATCCGCAGATGTTGAAAGGATGGGGTGCGGCGAAATACTCCACAGGCAACCCCTCGCGCATGATGCGCATCAGCGCACGCGACGCATAATGCTCCGGGCCTTCCTCGGCGAGATGCTTCGCCATCGGCCCGTGGATTGAGGCCACGCCGGCGGCCGACAGCATGGCGTGGAGCGCGGAAATGTCAGAAAAGCCTATCAGCCATTTCGGATTGTCGCGCAGCATACCCTCGTCGATGTGCGGGAGAAGATGGACACTGCCGTAGCCTCCGCGCGCGCAGAGCACTGCGCGTATTGACGGATCTTTCCACGCCCCGACGAAATCATCAAGGCGCGATGCGGTGTCTGACGCGTACGAGCCGGACGCAGGTCCCCCGGCATGTGCCGACACAAACGGCTCAAGCCCTTCGGCCCGGAGAAACTCCACCGCGCCGGCGATATATTCCGGGTTCACAGTCGAAGCCGGCGAGATGATGGCTACTCGGTCGCCATCCTTCAGAAGGGGAGGAATCACCATGGTCAGAAAGGAGCTACCGTTATACCCGCATCCTCCATGCGCCTTGCGATGCGGACAATCTCCTCGTGGGGAATCTTCTGCAGTTTTTCAGCCGGAGTGGAGCGGTCCAGACTATAGAGCATCACCTCTTTCGGCTCGATCCTCTTATATGCCTCGATGAGGGCGTCGATCTCTTCGGGAGTGGTGTTGTCGAATCGCCTACCCTCATATTCACCCTTCACAAGCATGGTCTGGATTATGCCCGTACCCTTGAACTGTCCGAGCGCCTCCACCACTCTCTCCACAGTAAAAGCGGGATCGTTCGGGCGGTCGATGGCCCGCATGGTACCCTCCACGGCAGAGTCGAGTTTGAGGATATTGTTGTCCACCCGCTTCAGGGCCTCAGCCACCTGCGGGTCGAAAATACGCGTTGAATTGGTGAGCACCGACACCTTCGCCTCAGGGTAATACTCATCGCGGAGACGGAGCGTCATATCGATGATCTCCGGGAAATCCGGATGCAGCGTAGGCTCGCCGTTTCCAGAGAACGTTATCACGTCGAGGCTCTCTCCGCGTTCGCGCATGTCACGAAGCTTCTCCCTGAGGTCATGCTCCGTGTGCTCCGGAGAGGGGAGACCTGCCTTGCCCGCTCCCTGCGAATTGAACCCGGCTTCGCAATAGAGGCAGTCGAACGAACAAATCTTGCCGTCGGCAGGCATAAGGTTCACGCCAAGCGATGTACCGAGCCTGCGGCTGCGGATCGGCCCGAATATTGTGGAATGAAAAAGTACTGTCTGGTCCTGTGCCATGATATATTGACTTGCAAAAAATTTTATTTATGATTCAGTTCCCCTTTATCAACCTCTTCAGGTCGTGCAGCATGGTCAGCGCGGCGAGGGGTGTGAGGTTGTCGATGTCAAGTGTGAGGAGCCTGTCGCGTATCTGCGACAGAAGCGGGTCGTCAAGCTGAAAGAAAGAGAGCTGGTAGCCGTCGCGGTGCTTCCCGATGTTCTCCACCTCAGCTTTCGTCGCCGAGGGAGAATCGCCGCTCTTCTCAAGATTGGCGAGCACCTGGTCGGCCCGACGGACAATTGAGGGAGGCATTCCCGCGAGTTTCGCCACATGTATGCCGAAGCTGTGGGCAGACCCTCCTCTCTCGAGTTTGCGCATGAACACCACCTTTCCGCGGATCTCACGCACCGACACGTTGAAATTGACGATCCTCTGAAAATCCTTCTCCATCTCGTTCAGCTCATGATAATGAGTGGCGAAGAGCGTCTTGGGTCGCATCACTCCATTCTCGTGGATATGCTCCACGATGGCCCACGCTATCGAGATGCCGTCGTAGGTAGAGGTCCCGCGTCCGAGCTCGTCGAAAAGAATCAGAGACCTCGCGCTCATATTGTTGAGTATGGCCGACGCCTCGTTCATCTCCACCATGAATGTGGACTCCCCCGAGGAGATATTGTCGCTGGCCCCCACGCGGGTGAAAATCTTGTCGACGAAACCTATCGAGGCAGCTTCCGCCGGCACGAACGAGCCGGTCTGCGCCATCAGTGTGATAAGGGCGGTCTGGCGGAGGAGAGCCGACTTTCCGCTCATGTTCGGTCCGGTGATCATCATTATCTGTGTGGAGTCAGGATCGAGTTCCACAGTGTTCGATATATAAGGTTCCCCCTGGGGGAGGCGCCGCTCGATCACAGGATGCCGTCCCTCGCGGATCGATATCTTCATAGAGTCGTTCACCTCGGGGCGGACATAGCGGTACTTCTCGGCGGCTATCGCCAGCGAGAGGAGACAGTCGGTCTGCTCGGCGCCGCGCGAATTGCTCTGCATCTCGCGGATGAACCGGGCCAGGCCGTAGACAAGCTGCGTGAAAATGCGGCTCTCGATCTCCGCAATCTTCTCCTCGGCACCAAGAATCTTCTCCTCGTATTCCTTCAGTTCGGGAGTGATGTAGCGCTCGGCGTTGACGAGTGTCTGCTTCCGGATCCATTCGGCCGACACCTTATCCTTGTGAGTGTTGCGCACCTCGATATAGTACCCGAACACGTTGTTGAAACCTATTTTGAGCGACGGTATTCCGGTGGCTGCGCTTTCTCTCTCCTGGATGCTCCGCAGAGCATCGCGGCCGTGTGCGCGGAGCGCGCGGAGTTCGTCGAGTTCCGGGTCGACTCCTTCGGCGAGAGCCGGACTTTTGCCAAGCTGGATGGGGGCGTCGGGACGCACGGTGCGCCCGATGGTGTCCACAAGGTCCGAACAGTCTGCCATCGACCCGGCAATAGCGCGCAATTCCGGCGAGTCACTCGCTGCAAGCGCACGCCGCAAGGCGCCGCACGCCTGCAGCGAGTCGTGCAGCTGGCGGGTGTCGCGCGGGCCGATCCGGCGCGCCCCCACCTTCATCACCAGCCGCTCCAGTTCCCCGACTCCCTTCAGAATTTCATCCGCCCGCTGACGCGTGGAGGGATCGCGGAAGAAGTATTCCACCGCGTTATGACGGCGCCGGATTTCCTCAAGATCGATCAGCGGGAAAAGAATCCAGTTGTGGAGCCGACGCGCCCCCATCGGAGTCGAGGTGTGATCGAGCACATCAAGCAGCGACATTCCCTCGGGAGATAGCGGCGCCACCAACTCAAGGTTGCGCACCGTGAAACGGTCGAGCGCCACGAAACGGTCGCGCTCTATGCGGCCGAGAGACGTGATATGGCTTATTTCCGTATGCTGTGTCAGATCAAGATAATGCAGGATACTGCCCGCAGCGATCACCGCCTCATGCATGCGGTCCACGCCGAAGCCCTTGAGCGAAGATGTACCGAAATGCTTCATGAGGCGCTCCTCTGCTGCATCTGACGTGTAAACCCAGTCGTCCATCTCGTAGACCGGACAGCGGTGCGCGAAATTCTCTTCGCAGAACTGCCTGGTACCGTGCATCCTGAGCAGTTCACGCGGGGCTATGTTGGTCAGGAGCTTGTCGATATCCTCCTTCTCTCCCTGGGCACATAGGAACTCGCCGGTGGACACGTCGAGAAAGGCGGCTCCAACCGAAGTGCGGTTGATGTGGATCGCGGCGAGGAAATTATTGTCGCTTGAAGCAAGCGCGCTTTCCGAAATATTCACACCCGGGGTGACAAGTTCGGTTATTCCCCTCTTCACAAGCGTCTTGGTCTGCTTAGGGTCCTCAAGCTGCTCGCAGATGGCCACGCGCTTGCCGGCCCTCACCAGCTTCGGCAGGTAGGTGTCGAGCGCATGGTGTGGAAATCCGGCGAGTTCCACCGACGAGGCTTTGCCGTTGGCGCGGCGTGTGAGTGTGATGCCGAGAATCTCACTCGCCGTTATTGCGTCTTCCGAAAAAGTCTCGTAAAAATCTCCGACACGGAAAAGGAGTACCGCGTCGGGGTGCTTCTTTTTCATCTCGGCATATTGTGTCATCAGCGGTGTCTCCGCAATCTTCTTTGCCATTACATCGGGAGCAGTTTAAGCGACCAGACGGCCATCCCCACGTAAATGAGCAGACCGACCACGTCATTGGTAATCTGTATAAAGGGACCCGTAGCGAGCGCCGGGTTTATTTTCAGCTTCTCGAGGGTGAGAGGCACCAGGGCGCCGAACACCGTGGAGAACACCACTATCAGGAAGAGCGAAGAGGCCACCGCCACGGTCAGAGCCCAGTCGCCAGGCTCGGTAAACATCGTGTAAAGGAACACGGCCACGGAAATCACGACTCCATTGAGCAGCGAGATCCTGAGCTCCTTCCAGAGCTGGTGCCAGAATTCCTTCAGGTCGAGACGGCCGTTGGCGAGACCCTGCACCACGATGGCCGAGGCCTGCACTCCGACATTACCGCCCGTTCCGCCGATAAGCGGAATGAAATAGGCAAGGGCGGTCACAGCTGCCAGCTGCGCCTCGAATCCACTCAGAATCACAGAACTGAGCAATCCACCGGCGATGCCGATAAGCAGCCACGGCAGACGGGCCCTGGTCTGGGCGAGCACAGAGTCGTCGGCGTCCACATCCGACGCGATACCGGATGCCAGCTGATAATCCCGCTCCGACTGCTCGCGCACCTGGTCCATCACGTCGTCGACCGTGATCTGGCCAACGAGCCGCCCGATGCTGTCGACCACCGGCATGGCCACAAGGTCATATTTTTCAAAGTCGATGGCCACCTCCTCTATCGGCATGTCCACCTTCACGCTGACCGGATCGGACTCCATCACGTGCTTTATCTTCGACACCGACGGGTGCGTGATCATCTTCTTTAGCGGAAGCACCCCCTTGAGGCGGTTGTCATCATCGACAACATAGATGTAATATATATCGTCGAGATCCTCGGCCTGATGGCGCATCTCGCGCAGACAGTCGGGCATGGAGAGGTTCTCGTTGACCGAGATAAGCTCGGTACCCATCAGACCGCCGGCAGTGTCCTCGTCGTACTGCAGCAGGTCCACGATATCGCCGGCCTGCTCCACATCCTCGATGTTGTGGATCACCTCCTCGCGGTCCTCCTCGTCGAGCTCCTGAATGAGGTCGACGGCGTCATCGGTATCGAGAAGGTCGATGAAATGTCCGATCTGCTCCGGATCCATTCCCTCGAGCAGCTTCTTTCGCTCCTCTTCGTCAAGCTCCATCAGCACGTCGGCCTTCATCTCGCGATCGGGAATCAGCTCGAATAGCCATTCGGCCTGCCTCAGGTCAAGGCTCTGGAAGAGTTCGGCGATGTCGGCGGGGTGCATTCCCTCGATTTCGCGGAGGCATTGCTCGCGGTTCCCCTCGTCGGCAAGCTGTTCGATGCGCTCTATGTCTTCAGCGGTATATTCTTTCACAGGGTGGAATTTTTTTTGACGGAATTATCAGTAATGGAACGACGAGCCGCCGAGGAACTCACGCAGGAGCGAGGTGGAGGGAATCTGATCGGCGGGCACCGTCCTGAAGTACTCCAGAAAGCGGACGAGTCTATGGGCCACCACGTATGCGGAGTCACTGTGGGAGACGTTTCTCAAAAGCGGCTCGGCGTATGCCTTCATCACTCCGATCTCAAAGATGAGCGACGAATTGAAAATAGCGTCGGCATTCTCCTGAAACGGGAAAATCCACTTTTCCTCGCCGCGGCGTACGCTGGGCCAGCGGCGGATGGTCGCGGCAGGCGAGATGTGGCGGTATTTATGGTCGCGGACTATGCGCCGCAACAGCCGGTTGTCGGTGGTCGATATCCAGTTGTGGTCATCGATGTTGAGGGTGGTCAGCGCGGAGACGTATACCTTGAAGATATCGTCAGGACTGATTCCGGCGGTGAGTTCCGGGTTTAGACCATGGATGCCCTCGATCACCAGCACGTCGTTCCTGTCGAGACGCAGCGGGCGCGGCTTCAGGATGCGTGCGCCAAGCTCGAAACTGTAGGTCGGCAGGTTGATCTCCTCGCCGCGCAGAAGTCTGCGAAGGTCGGAGTTGAAGAGGTCCAGGTCCAGTGCATAGAGGCTCTCGTAGTCGTATTCACCGTTTTCGTCGAGAGGGGAGCGTACGCGGTCCACGAAATAGTCGTCAAGCGATATCATCTTGGGCTTGATCAGATTGGTCATCAGCTGGATGGACAGCCGCTTCCCTGTGGTGGTCTTGCCGGAAGAGGACGGTCCCGCCATCATGATGATGCCGGCGCATCCTTCGCGGCGCCTGCGGGCGATCTCGTCGGAAATGCGCCCGAGTATCTTGTCGTGCATGGCCTCCGCCACATTGATCAGCGGCGAGGTGCGGCCCGCTTCGACAGCGCGGTTAAGTTCGGCCACACAACTCACTCCCACCACCCGGTTGAAACGCTCTATGTCAAGGAAAGCGTCGAACATCTTCGACTGTCTCACCGGCGTGGCCGGGACAGCAGGATCCACAGTATCTGGCCCGAGCAGCAGAAATCCCTGCTTATAGGTGCGCAGATCGAACACGCGGATGTGGCCTGTGTCCGGGGCAAGAGGACCGTAATAGCAGTCGGCGGTATCGTCGAGCAGATAGTAAGTGGTATATATATGGTCCACGGTCTCGAGCAGCGCGGCCTTGTCGTCAAGACCCTGCTCGCGGAAGAGGGCTGTCACGTCGGCGGTCAGTCTCTCCTTACGTTCGAAGGGAATTCTGCGTGCGGCTATCTCCTTGACCCGCGCCCTGATGTCGCGGATCAGTCCGGGGTCGGGCCCGCACACTTCCTCCGCGCCGGTGTCACCGGAAGACGCGACCACCGCATCGGCCGCAGCGCGGCGGGGCCGCAACGTGCAGTACCACCCGCGCGACACCGAATGCTCTATCCTCAGCGCCATTCCCGGCGCAAGCTCCCGCACAGCCTTGTATACCATCATGCAGAGCGACCGGACATAGACATCCCGCCCCTGCTTTACCGTATAGTCCAGAAACTCAACCTGCTTCGGTCCGTAAACCGTATAGCTGAGGTCCTCGGTCTTGTTGTTGACAATCGCGCAGATGGGGTCGATGCCCAATTCGGACCCGAGAGCCGCAGCCGTCTCCATCAGCGTAGCGCCCGGAGGGACATCAATGTAGCGGCCAAGGTTTTTACAATATATCTGTATTTCTCTGCTCATATATTTCGCGGATAATTTCGTGCGTACTGCAAATTTACTAAAAAAAGCCTTGAACTTCAAAATATAATTTTTAAATTTGCATCTTTCCGGCTCGATCGGATCTCTTCCGGCAAAAAGCCGCGGACCGATCGCTTCGGGTAGAAACGCCTCTAAACATCAAATTTACGGAAAAATGAACAGAACCATATCCCGGGCCAACGAAGTCTTCGACAGGAGTGTGGCCGACTATCATATCACCGACAATGTCGACGCCGAGATGCGCAATCCCTATCCCGAGGGATCGCTGGAGGCCATTCTATACGCCAAGAACTGGGTAGACGCAGTGCAGTGGCACCTGGAGGACATTATCCGCGACCCGGCGATCGACCCGGTGGAGGCCCTCGCGCTCAAACGCCGCATCGACCGTTCGAACCAGGTACGCACCGACATGGTGGAGGATATCGACACATGGTTCCGCACTCTCTATGAGAACGTGACGCCGCTCCCCGACGCCACCATCAACACTGAAAGCCCTGCATGGGCCATCGACCGCCTCTCCATCCTCGCCCTCAAGATCTGGCACATGCGCGAACAGACCTCGCGCACCGACGCCGACCCGGCCCATCTGGAGAAATGTGCCGGACGCCTTGCAGTGCTCCTCGAGCAGCGCGAGGATCTGACCGCAGCCATATCCCGGCTCCTCGACGACATCGGGTGCGGCAGGAAATTCATGAAGGTATACCGCCAGATGAAAATGTACAACGACCCGGCCACCAACCCGGTGCTGTATGGCAAGAAGGGATGACGCCATCCCCGGCACCGCCATGTCCCGGAAGACCGTGCTTGTGGCGCGTCTCTCCGCTCTCGGCGACGTGGCGATATCCATACCTCTGATCCACGAAGTCTGCCGGGCCTGCAGCGATATCCGTTTCATTTTTCTGACAAAGCCAGGGATGACAGGACTGTTTGTCAACGCTCCGGTCAATCTCTCCGTTCTCCCCGTCGATTTCTCGCAGTACCGCGGCGCGGCAGGACTGTGGCGACTTGCCTCACGGCTTCGCAAGGAATACGGGATCAGCATTTTCGTGGACCTTCACGACGTGTTGCGCACGAAGTTGCTGCGGATTTTTTTAGGACTTCGCGGTGTCCGGTGCGTCAGTATCGACAAAGGTCGCGCGGAGAAACGCGCACTCACCAGGCAGCGGCGCAAACGGCTTGTACAGCTGAAAACTTCCGCTGTCCGCTATCTGGAGGCTTTCGGCCGCGCCGGCATCCTGCTTCCGGCCGACGCGGCAAAGAAGATTGCCTCCCCTTCGGCTCCTCCCGGCACCGTATATGCGCCGGGAGCCGGACCCGGGGAAGCTTTCTCCACGGTGTCGCCGCCAAAAACAGCCGGAGAATATTGGCTTGCCGTGGCGCCTTTCGCCGCACATAAAGGCAAGATCTATCCTCCCGGACTGATGCGGGAGGTAATAATGCACTTTGCCACACAAAAAGGTGTACGTATTTTTCTTTTCGGATTCGGAGAAAAGGAGGAAAACGAAATAGACCGTCTCTGCGCGGGATGCGCCGACACGGTCAACATGGCGCGGGCGCGCCTCGGAATAGGGGCTGAACTGGCGTTGCTGTCGCATTGCGACGCAATGCTGTCGATGGATTCGGCCAATATGCACCTGGCTTCCCTTGCGGGGCTGCGGGCTGTCACCGTATGGGGCGCAACCCACCCCTGCGCCGGCTTTTACGGAGCCGGGCAGAATCCGGCCGACGCCATCCAGCTCGACATGGCCTGCCGCCCATGCTCCACCTTCGGCAACCGGCCCTGCCGCATGGGCGGCTATCCCTGCCTGACGCAGATTCCAGCCGCCTGTATCAATTCAAAATTACAGGCTATTGTGCTTCTTCAGCGGCAAACTCCATCAGGTAGGCTTTGATAAACTCATCGATCTCGCCGTCCATCACGCTGTTCACGTCCGATGTCTGGTAGTTGGTACGGTGGTCCTTCACGCGGCGGTCATCGAAGACATAGCTGCGGATCTGACTTCCCCACTCTATCTTCTTCTTTCCGGCCTCTACCTTGGCCTGCTCCTCCATACGGTGCTGAAGCTCCTTGTCGTAAAGAATGGAACGAAGCTGGCGCATGGCGTTTTCCTTGTTCTTCGGCTGGTCGCGGGTCTCGGTGTTCTCAATGAGAATCTCCTCTTCCTCACCGGTATAGGGATCTTTGTACTGGTAGCGCAGACGCACTCCGGACTCCACCTTATTCACGTTCTGGCCTCCGGCACCTCCCGAGCGGAAGGTGTCCCACGAGATGCGGGCGGTCTCCACATTGACCTCGATCGTATCGTCGACAAGCGGAGTCACAAACACCGATGCGAACGATGTCATGCGTTTGCCCTGGGCGTTGTAAGGGCTGACGCGCACCAGACGGTGCACGCCGTTCTCGCTCTTGAGGAATCCGTAGGCATAATCTCCCTCGATATTGATGGTCACCGACTTGATGCCGGCCTCATCGCCGTCGAGCAACTGGGCGATCGAGGTCTTGTAGCCGTGGCGCTCGGCATAGCGGAGATAGAGCCGCATCAGCATCTGCGCCCAGTCCTGGCTTTCGGTGCCCCCGGCGCCGGAGTTGATTTTAAGGACCACCCCGAGTTTGTCCTCCTCGCGGCGGAGCATGTTGCGCAATTCCAATTTCTCAAGTTCCTTCTCCACTACGGCATACTGCGCGTCGATGTCGCCCTCTTCCACGAGACCCTCCTTGAGGAAGTCCATGGCGAGACTCAGCTCCTCCACCTGTTTTTCGAGGGCCGTGTAGGAGTCGATCCAGAAATGCAGACCTTTGATCTTGCGCATCTGGGCTTCCGCCTTCTCGCGGTCATCCCAGAAATCAGCCACATGGGTGCGGAGTTCCTCCTCCTCCACCTCTATCTTCTTGGAGTCGATGTCGAGATATCGCTTCAGCTGCTCGCAGCGTGACTCCACATTCTTCAGTTGCTCGGTAGTAATCATTGCGAATCGATTCAGGCCACAAAATTACGAAAAAATCCTTTATAATGCAATTTTCGGCGGCAGCAGCCCGGCGTGCCTGAACATCCGCGCATAGTACTCCGCCTTCTTCTCAAGCCTCAGGGGGAATGCCCGGCTCGTGGAGGGCATGCGCCAGATTTCGAGTCCGTCGGCCGAGCGGGTCATCTCCCCCATCCGCGGAGGCTCGGTTCCGGTAAGCGACGCCAACACCCCGGCCGCCTTCTCGCCGGTGGTGACCAGCGTGCGGCAGCGAGGCATCCGCGCAAGCAACCCGCGCAGCGGAACCGGCTCAACAATCTCCAGAAACTTGTCGGACGCGTTCCCCTTCAACCGGCGCACCTTGTGCCCCGTGTCGCTGAGAGCTATCCCTTTCTCCTCGAGAAACGCCTTGATCTGCTCCACCCGGAACTGCTTCGCCCCGCGGTCGTAGAACCAGTCTCGGTCGCCGAAGAATATCAGTCCCATCATCGGCCAGAAGTCATTGGTACGGTTGGGGTAATAGAAATCCATAGACCATCGTTTGCGCTGCGGCGGGAAAGTACCCATGATCAGCACCTTCGCGCTTTCCGGCGCAAACGGCTCAAAAGGATGCGACTCCAGTTCCACCGAGTCTGCCGGCTCTCCATCCACTTTCATGACAGCTGCTGTTTTGTTGTTCAAAGTCTTTGACATTAAGCGATCCACAAAGATAATGCAATATATTTCTCAAAACAAATAAATCATCAAAAAGTAATAACCGCCAGATTAAGCTCCCCGTCTCCACGCCATATAATCAAGCCGGATCGCTGTCAATCATGACCTGCTGGCCGCGAATTACATGGATCATGTTTTCAATCGGCAGCAATGCTGTGTTATTTCCGTCATCAATCGGATCCAATCTGCCCGATGATTCTCCAAAACTAAGTAAGTGAATATTTGCAAAAATGTACTTCTCTTCGGAAGAGAAGTACATTTCGGCTGCAAAGTTAGTCAAAATGCTGCAAACAACCTTATTCCACGACATATTTTTTATCCGCGACACCAGTTTTTACCAGATATTGACGGAAATATGCTCCGTCGGTAATGCAGATCATATTTTCTACATCGCGGATTTACAGCAGAATATCGGAACCTCGGAAGCACTGGGTACTTCTCTTCCGAAGAGATGTACCCATTACTATCGAAATCCATGAGGTCTTTCCCTCTCGGTACGACACCTTGCCTTCTTGACGGCCACTGCTTACAACTGCCTGATACTCCGTTCTATGCACTATCAAGCAGGAATAGGAAACTTATACCTTGCTGAATCTGTCCCGTGGCGACAAGTCTAAAAAGCATGCAGGTGAAGGGGTTATTAGATTCGACTGTGAAATATGGGATTCCAATCGAACTTCAGTTCAAATAGTCATCACTCAGACAAACAACAGAAATCTACGCCTATATAATTCAAAAAAATGAAACCATTACATATCATAATACAAAATGCGCCTATATCCAATGGCAATTTGGGGTGTGTCGCTCTGGCTTATTCCGCAATATATTTGATTGATTCAATAATGAAATCCAGAAGCCAATCATATACATTATATGTTTCAGACTCCAACAAAAATAGAGAATCATCCATTACTATAATGGACCGTGAAATCAAATATGAGCCCTTCTATAATCCCGTACCGTCTTCATTCCTATCACTAATATACCAGATTGTAAAATTAAAACGAACAACCAAAAATTTAAGGACTTTAAAAAAAGCTTACATCAATTTCGATGCAGGCCAAGGAGATAGTTTTAGCGACATCTATGGGAATAAGCGATTTGAATGGATAAACAAATCTCACAGGACAGCGAGATTATTTAAAATTCCATATGTATTGTTACCACAAACAATAGGCCCTTTCACATCAGAAAAAATAAGAAAAAAAGCAACTTATAGCCTTACTCGAGCAAAGAGAGTACTTTCAAGAGACAAGACAAGTGCTCAGATTGCATCTGATTTGATTGACGCTTATAAAGTAGAAGATTACATCGATCTTGCTTTTCTTCTGCCTTATAACAATCTGCTTTTCGACAACACAAAAATAAATGTCGGCATAAATGTATCCGGTCTATTGTGGAATGGAGGATACAACCGAGCAAATCAATTCGGTCTTAAATCAGATTATAAACAATCAATCCACAGATTGATTCAAAGATTTCTTGAAATTCCAGAAGTTGTGATTCATCTTATTCCACACGTATTGGGTTTAGAGGAAGATTCGGTGGAAAATGATTATTCCGCAATGTGGAAGCTGAAAAAATACTATAACAATAATCGAATAATATTGGCTCCCGCCTTCTTAAATCCTATAGACGCAAAGAGCTACATTTCCGGCATGGATTTTTTCATGGGAGCAAGAATGCATTCAACGATCGCCGCCTTCTCAAGCGGAGTCCCGGTAGTTCCGATGTCTTACAGCAGAAAATTTACAGGACTTTTCAACTGTACTTTAGATTATGATGCCGTCGTTGATCTGAAGACGGAAACGAGCAATGAAATTGAAGCATTCATTTTTCAAAAATTCTCACAAAGGCAGCAGATTAAGGAAAAGATAGCACAAAGGCTCGAAACTATTGTCAATCCAAAATTAGAATATCTGAAATCAGATGTGGAAGAACTAATATTCGGATAAATATCAATCCGCCATGAAGATTAAAAGACTCATTGACTACAATTTGTGCTTAGGATGCGGTCTATGTCAGTCCATATACCCATCCAAATGTGAAATATTGTTGGATAAAGACGGTTTTTATAAACCTGTGTTTCGCGAAAATTTAACTTATCGTGAAGATAAGCATATTAGCGAGATATGTCCTGCCATTCAAATCAGAGGAAATAAGCACAGCGGCTCATGGGGCGATATACTTTATCTATGTGAAGGCTGGTCCAAGGATCGTGACATTCGCCATAAAGCGGCATCTGGAGGTGTAACAACTTCTTTGGCAATATATCTTATTGAAAACAAAATTGTTGATGGCATTCTACAAGTCGGAGTTATTAAAAATAATTACTTACTTAACGAATTGAAACAGTCATATTCCCGAGATGACATAATACAAAATGCACAATCAAGATATGCCCCGGCGGCTCTGTTTAAAAATATATTAGAGATTCTTGAATCAAACAACAAAACATACGCATTTATTGGAAAGCCCTGCGATATCGCGGCAATAAAAAATATCACAACCAAATATCCGGAATATCAACATAAAATCAAATATTGCATATCAATATTCTGTGCGGGGATGCCAAGTTATAACGCCACGATCAAGGCATGGAGACAATCTGATTATAATGATGCTCCAGTTAAACTGAAATATCGCGGAGACGGATGGCCGGGATTGTTTAAAGCCGAATGGAAAGATGGCAGAAGTTTTACTTTAAACTACAATGAAAGTTGGGGAAAGATCCTTGGGCGAGAACTTGGGCTTAGATGCAAAATGTGTCCGGATGGAATCGGTATGCTTGCAGATATATCCATAGGAGATTCGTGGTCTACAAAAGACGGATTCCCTGATTTTAGCGAACAGGAAGGCCGCAACTTTGTGATTGCAAGAACAGAGAAGGGGAAAGATCTTATCAAAATGGCCTCATCGGACAATTACATAGAAGAACAGCCTCTTGCCTTGGATTCAATTGCAAAATCCCAACCATATCAAGCCCAAAGGAGAAAACTTACATTATGGCGATTGATTCCGCTCCAGATTAAGACACGTTTTTTATTGCGTTTCAAAAATTTAAATATCATTAGACTCGGATTAAAGGCGGATCTGATTTCTGCATTTAAAACATTAATTGGTTCGACACGCCGAGTTTTTTAAGACATCGACATGGGAAGTTCTTCTAAAAAAATCGGGAAAGGACTAATCTGGACGGTTGCATACAATATAATCAGCGCTCTATATGGGTTTATATCGGTACCGCTGCTTATATCACACTATGGGAAAGATGAATACGGCCTAATAGGGCTTGCGCTTTCGATAAATGTATTCATGCAATTAATGGATTTAGGATTTAATAACACAAATATTAGATTCTATTCAATATGGCTAAACAAAAATGATAAAACCAAATTGGTTAGAGGATTTAAATCAAGTCTGGCTTTCTACGGATTGATCGGTTTCTTAAATTCTTCTATTCTTTTAATAATACTCATCTTCGCAAAAGACATTTTTGCTATAGACGCTACCCACACAATTATTCTTAAGAAACTGATTGCAGTCCTGACTGTCAGTGCCTTTATAAACTGGTATTCTTCATGTTTTGATCAATTGATAAAATCAACTGAAAACATCGATTGGATTCAAAGGCGTTCAATTATACCTAAACTATTTCAGATAATAATTTTATTTGTTACCCTGAAATTCAATTTATCCATCACTTTGTTTTTCGCATTTACCACTTTTTCTTTTTTAATAATAATTCCATTAACTATCAAAAAAATTAAATCCCTTTTGCCATTTATCTCCTTCAAACCCCAATTGGATATTTCCATATTAAAGGAAATACTCCCCTATAGCATAGGATTTTTCTCATTTGGTTTTTTTCAGTTTTCCTTTAATAATCTCAGACCCGTATTTTTAGGAATTGAAGGCTCATTATCTGACGTATCGGATTATAGGGTAATAAGTGGAGTTATCGGAATCGTTTCATTATTTTCAGGAATGTTTTTGTCAGTATTGCTACCTTCAACGTCCAAGATAATTGCCACTGATAATAAACGAGCATTTTATGATGTAGCATACTCAGGAACAAAATATATAACCATTGTCACAGCCATGATGTGTTTTGGAATTATGTCAGTTTCGCCCGAACTACTTGACCTTTATGTCGGCCACGCCTATAAGAACCAAAGTTATCTCAAATTAGTACCCTGGCTGAACTTATGGCTTCTTTGCATGCTTAGCGCGCACAATCAAGCCATTTCAAGTCTTATTCTTGCCGGTTCCAAAATTAAGGCCGTAGCATGGATCAGTGCAATATCTTCCGTTACAGGATTGTCGGCATCATGGCTTCTTATTACACATTATGGCATAGGTGGTGTAATTTATGGCTTGGTTTTGTATACATCTGTTCAATTATCTTTCTATTATTTTTATTATTGGCCAAAATATATGGGCATAGATTCAAAAGTCTTATTTATCAAATCCGTACTTCCATATCTTGTCATAGGCAGTGGCTGCTATTTTATAATTCAGCTGTTACCTGAAGCCGGCAACTCATGGATAGACTTATTATATAAGGGGATAATATTCATCCTCATCTACCTGATTGCATCTTTACTTTCTCTTAGTAGACAAGACCGCATATTCATTACAACTAATTTAATCCACAGATAATACTTACATATTGCAAAACTCGGCAGCTGTATCTGCCATCAATGGTTTTGCCCGTAAACTCTTCAGGAAACAAGGATTACAATAACTTCGAGATTTATGAAAAAGTCAGTGTGGCTCTTCATATTGCTTCTGATGATATTGAATTTTTTCTATATCAAGCCTATCGGCACGCTTATACTTATAGGACGGGGAATAGTATTTCTCGCAATGGAACTATTGTGGCTTTTTATCGGTATCACCTACTATAAAGCAGACACTCACAATCCATTGCAGAAGGCTCCTAAATACAAGTTTGTCGGTTTGCTGTACCTCTTTCTCATACCGTCCATGATAATGGCTACAAGCCTTTTTAACCAAACCTGGACTCAGAATCTGATAACTTACCGCACTTTTTCTCTGTTCCTCGCGATTCCGGCGTTTTTTCACGTAGTCCCCTCGGAGAAAGACGTAATCAAGGCATGTACCTGGATAGTCATATTGATAGCTGTCATCACAATATTACATACCTACATCGCGCCGGAACTCTTCTTTGAAGATGTAGGTATAACGGAAATAATGTGGAAAATCAGGCACGGAATGACTTCGGATTTTCTCTATCCGACTGAAGGTCTTGAATTTCTTGTAATCCTCTTGTATTATTATTGCGGCAGACTATATAAGAACTTTAATAGTCGCGACATGCTGAAAGCAATGGCGCTATTCCTGATGCTGGCGGTCTTTCAAAACAGAAGCAACTTATTCCCGGCGATGCTGATTTTAGGATTCACAATTATCAATGCACGTGGAATCAACGTGTATATCAAATCATTTGTGGCTATCCTCTCTCTCTCTGTCTTGATATTTGGATTAGGCGACATAATCGCCAAACTCCTTGCCGACACACAAAGAGAACTGTCTACAAGCTATAATCCTCGAGTAGTAGCTCTGGATTATTTCTTCGATTTAAAAAATAAAGGAATTCCAGAGATAATTTTCGGCACGGGAGCAATAAGCTTCCAGACCTCAAACTACGTTAGTAATCTTCAGGCAATGCACATACATTACAGCGACTTAGGCTTCATTGGGTTCTGGCATCAGTTCGGAATCCTGCCCATAGGCATTTTCATATACTGCCTGATCAGAGGATTCGTCAAAGCTCGCGGCATACCGCTGTATATAAAATATATAGCCCTCCATATAACTATTTGTGGAGCAACAATAAGTTACTTTAACACGCCGATAAGAGATATCTGGTTCTGCTTGTTCTATTATCTCTACTGGTATTACCGGGTCAGAGCCGGAGGCAAGCCACGAAAGCGGATTCACATACCAAGCCTTTCTGCCGACACTTCCCATACATAAGTTATCCCGCCGTACTTATATCACAAAATATGAAAATAAAAGGGTTGTGGCGTCACCGATGGATCCTGCGGGCTATTGTGCCTTCAATAATCTTCAACTTCAGGCACTTGCCTTTCAAGCAGGCTCGTTTTCTCCCGATCCTGTTATACAAGCCGCGATTGGGTGAATGTTCCGGTAACTTTGTATTTAAATGTCCGGTGAGATTCGGTCTTGTAAAATTAGGAAAGAATTGTGTTTCCATCTATCCTGACAGCGGGATTTCAATAGAAAACCAAGGAACCATAATATTCAATGGCAGATTGACAATTGGAAATGCCTCAGCAATTTCAGTAGGTCGTGAAGGCACCCTGGAATTTGGAAACAGTGTTACGGTCACTACGTGTCTGAAACTCGTATGCTACCATTGTGTTTCGATACAGGATAACGTCCTTATCGGATGGAACTGCATGATAACGGATACAGATTTCCATAAATTGAAATATATTGACGGCGGATATTCGAAAGGATATGGCAAGATAATTATTCAGAACGACACCTGGATTGCAAACGGATGCAAATTATATAAAAACACCAATATTCCCTCTTACTGTGTAATTGGCTCAGACACAATAATTCGCGGACCTGTTGACTGCAGCCCGTATTCCCTGATAGTAATCGAATCTACGGCAACTGTCCGAAAAGAGGGAGTATTCAGGGATAAAAACGATGATATGATAAATTATCTTCAGTAGGCCCTCAAAATTCGTGACACTGATGGAAAAATAACAAGCGGTCATATCCCATACAAGTACAAGACAAATTTTTTAGTGCTCACACAAGGCAAAATATGAATATGGCGCAAGCGGATCTGGCGATAGTTATACCGGCATATAAGGGAACGTTTCTGCGGGAGACTCTGGAGTCGGTCGCCAGGCAGACCGACAGGAGGTTTCATCTATACATCGGCGATGACTGCTCGCCGCATGGACTGAAGGAAATTGTAAAGGATTTCGAGGGCCGGATTCCGATGACTTACCATAGGTTCGACACCAATCTCGGCGGAACCGACCTGGTGGCGCAATGGGAGCGATGCATAGCCCTCACTCAAGGAGAGCCCTGGATATGGCTCTTCTCCGATGACGATGTGATGGGTCCGGAGTGCGTCCGGGAGTTCTACGAAGTGCCTGAAGATGTACGGAAGAATGCTGTCATTCATTTTAACATCAATATCATCAATGATAAATCCACGGTAATCAAAAGGCCAGCGGAATACCCTGCGCAAATATCCGCAGAAGAATATCTGTATCTTAAACTGAACGGGAAAATCATCAGCTATGTAGTTGAATTCATCTTCCCACGTGCCATATATGACCATATCGGAGGTTTTGTCAATTTCGATCTGGCATGGGGCAGTGACTTTATGACATGGCTCCGGATAGCCACGGAGTCTGAACGCGGTATAATGACAGTTAAACCGACAGAAAAAGCTATGGTAAACTGGCGTATGAGCGCAGAGAATATTTCTCCGGACAAGACATACGCGATAGAAAAAAGAAAGATTGAGTCATTGATTGGAAATGCTGCTTATATCAGAGCACTATTGAAACAATACCCTAAACACTATGACGGGGTTGAAACAGAATTCCGCTTTGTCAAATTTCCATTCGGTGAAATTCTCAGAAACCGCGATCTATTCACACTTAAGGAGATACACGAATTCACCAAACACTATCGGAAACGCGTGGGGTTCTCAGCTCATGCGCTTGCCTGCGAGTTATATGTTCTGATGTCCAAATATCTCAGCTGATATGAAGAATATGAAAAACAAACGGATTTGCTGGATTACGGCTCCGTATATGCTTCAAGTCGATCTGCCGATCCTATCCACTTTATCAAAAAATTATGGCATAGACTGGTTCGTGTGGGGAAGTTCAGTCTCGGATAATGCAGGACTGGCCAAAACATACGCTGAGAAAAACGATATCCCTTTAAGGTTTATCGAAAGTCCCTATTCTTTTTATAATCCGATGTCCTTATTTTTCTGTTGCAGGATCTTAAGAACTTTAAAAATGAATGGATATGATGCATATTATCTTGATATATCCACATTTCCATGGTTGTTATATGCAATCAGGAAATATTTGCCGGCCAACAAGGTGGTCCTCGCCATGCATCACGGGAAGATTCACTCGGGAATGAGATTCAAACCGATTTACCGACCGTTCCTTAAATATTTGAACCGGCAACCATTTTTCCTCCAATATTTCTCAAAATTGCAGGCGGATGCGTTCCGAGGTAAAGACAACAGTAAAAAATATATCATACCTCTTGCACTGAATGATTTCGGCAGTCCTGATGCCATGCCAGACACTGAGAAGGTGGTATTTACAGCTTTTGGCAATATCATAGAATCCAAAAATATTCCACTCCTGATAGAAGCAGGAAACAGATTGTGGGAAGAATATCCGGAAAAATTCGTGATAAGGATAGCGGGGAAAGGAAGGCTATGGAATACCTGCAAATATCTTATCCGTCATCCGGAAGCCTTTGAGCTGGATATAAGACGAATTCCTGATGAAGAGATACCGAACCTGTTCGCAACAAGTCATTATATCGTTTTCCCATACAAGGCGGTGACACAGAGCGGCCCACTTCGCATCGCATACGGCTATGATATTCCGGTAATTGCATCTGATCTCGAGGGGTTTAAGGAAAGCGTGGAAGAGAATGTAACCGGGGTGCTTTTTAAATCGGAAAATGTAGAGTCTCTGGTTGAGGTCATGAGGAGGGCAATCTCAGACCATCCTTCACAACATAATCGAATCAAAGCGTCACAATACGAATATGTCAGGCAAAATCTGACCACTGCCTCCGTGTGTGCCAAATATATTGAAATGCTTGATAAGGTTTTGAAAGAATGAATATCAGAAATATAATAGCGGAAAATGCACTGGCGGTATTTCTTAAAATGCTTCCTGACAATATAAAAACAGCCTGGCAGTTTGCAAAGAACAATGCCAGATGCAACAACAGCAAGTCTGAAAGCAAATCTCTGACCGACATCCTGATGCTTACGCACGCACTGGAAAAGGCTTTCTCTCTTCCCAACCCGCGAAAATCTTTCGGCTTACAAAAGGCTATTTCATTATTGGACAAGACAGAAAGATATATTGCAAAATTCGGATGGAATGACAGCATGAAGGTTCCGGTGTCAGTTCTGAAAGAATATATTTCTTATCACGAAAGGAGCAGTGCGAAATCGTCTGAAATAACGACTCTTGAAAGACATCTGGATAAGATTGTCTCGTCAGCCATGCATTCGGACACATTTAATTCAGGAGGTACGATCAGTGTGTCTGGAAAAGATCTGACAGAGCATGGCCATGGAAATTTTGAGGAACTGGCTTCCAACCGATATTCAATCAGGAACTTCTCGTCAGCAGCGGTCAGTGATGAAATCGTATATAAGGCTCTTGATATTGCAAAAAAATCTCCTTCCGCCTGTAACAGACAGGCATATCGGGTACATGTCTTCAAAGGAGCATTAAAAAATGCTCTCCTAAAAATGCAGGGAGGAGCAAACAGCTTTTACGCGACTGCCGATAAAGTGCTGATGATATGTGCGGATACCAACAGATATTATACGCTTGAACCTCGATTGGGATATGTGGACGCGAGTCTTTTCGCCATGTCGCTGATTTATGCGTTTACATATCTTGGGGTGGGCTCTATCCCACTGACATTGGGGATCGATCAGCATACATTGGATAAGATGAAACGGGATTTTGATATCCCTGCGAATGAAATTCCAGTTGTTCTGGTTGCTGTTGGCAATTATCAGGAAAAGTTCGAAGTCGCCATGTCCCATCGCAACCCGGTCGAATCATTCTCAAAATTCCATTGAAGTTCACTATGAAAGTTTCCATCCTGACTTATCATTGGGAAGATAATTACGGGGCGACAATGCAGGCTTACGCCACTTATCGCGCCGTGAAGGAATCAGGCCACAACCCGGAGTTTATAGACCTTCGGCTCCCTTACGCGCCCTCGTTGAAGTCAAGACTGGTGTTCGGACTTAAACGGTATCGGTTCAACAGTTTCCGGAAGAAACATTTCAGGAATCTGACCGACAAGACTTATTGGAGCGTCGAGGAACTGCGCCGGAATCCTCCCGTATCGGACTGCTATCTTGTGGGCAGCGACCAGACCTGGAATCCTCAGATCGGCAAGAAACTGCTTCCTGCTTTCTTCCTGACTTTCGGCGATGATTCGGTCAGAAGGGTAACATACGCCACAAGTATAGGTCTGAACCAATGGGAGAAATCTCCATATATCTCCGATTCGGAAATAAAGAAATCTCTGGGGCGGTTTCATCGAATTCTTCTGCGGGAGGATTCCGGCATCAGGATTGCGAGAGAGACATTCGGCGTGGAGGCCAGGCAGGTGGTGGACCCCGTGCTACTGTTCCACTCCTATCCGGAACTCACCGGAAAGATTCGGCCTTCGGGAGAAGTCATCACCTATAAGCTGATTAATGACGAGGGCTTTTATGATAAGGCAAGGGCGGTCGCAGACACCATGCATCTTCCTGTCCGCTCTATCGGCAGTGTAAGAAAACCCAAAGGTTATCGCGCATCCTATCCCGAATCTGTGGAGGGATGGATCCGCAGGATTGCTGGCGCTTCGCTCGTGCTGACCGACTCGTTTCACGGAACGGTAATCTCGCTGCTCTATCACCGGCCGTTCGTGGTATATATAGGAAGTCCGAACAGAATAACACGTATTGTGTCGCTACTCGACCAACTTGGACTGTCCGAACGAATCCTCACCGGAGAAAACACCATCGGGAAAATCCTCGACACCGCAAACAAGAAAATAGACTGGAACGCAGTCGACAAGAAGCTTTCCAGTCTGAGAGCAGACTCACTGAAACTATTGGAAGAAACTCTGAGCTGGGCATAGCCCGCGCATCTTGTGACACGGGATTCCGCCACAATTGTCGAGGTTGCAAACCCGCAAGGACCGAATGGGGACTTATCAATTCTTTACACTTCTCTATAACACACTATGAAAATATTGATGATCAACACTGTTCCTACTGAGCGGAACGGTATCACAGGGGTTATATTCAACTTTATAGAGGCGTTCCCGAAAGGAGTTGTTGAATTGGGTTATGTGGCTATCAATGAACCTGACGAGATTTTCAGGATAAAATTGGGAATTGTCGGCGCACGTCTGTATGTGGTGCCGAGAGAAATCATGCATCCGCTGAGGTATGTCAGGAATCTTGCGAATGTGGCGCGCGGGTATGACGCAATCCATGTCCATGGCAACAGCGCAACACTCGTTCTTGAAATGATGGCGGCAAAGATGGCAGGGGTTCCTCTTCGAATAGCGCATTCGCACAACAGCAACTGCTCCATGCATCTGATTCACCAAACTGTATGGCCGCTCTTCCAGACTTTGTGCAACAGCAGACTGAGTTGCAGCGACAAGGCCGGAAGATGGCTTTTCGGTAAAAGAGATTTTACGGTGATCAATAATGGCATCGATACCGCCCGATTTTCATTCAATGCGGGAAATAGAAAGGACATCAGGGAGATGATAGAAGTTACAGGCCCGATCGTCGGACATGTCGGCAACTTCGATTATGCCAAAAACCACACGTTTATCATGCAGGTATTTGCCGAGATGAAAAAAACAATACCTGACGCGACACTAATGCTGGTGGGCGGAGGCGAGGATATGCCGAGGTTCCAGACCATGGCCTGTGGCCTCGGGATTGAGGACTCTGTCATCTTCACCGGTTCGGTGTCCGACTCGGCACCATATATGTCTGCCATGGATATGGTACTTATGCCGTCGCACTACGAGGGAATGCCGCTGACATTGGTAGAGGAGCAGGCAAACGGCCTGCGAGGCGTTGTCTCCGACACCATAACCCGCAACGCAAACCTTACAGGCAACCTCACATATCTGTCTCTCGCTGACCCTATGGAGAAATGGGTAAAGACAATCACTGCCATCCTCAACAATCCGCAGGACAGAGTCATGGCCTCGCAAGCAGCCATAATCAAAATCAAAGATTCCGGTTACGACATACATCAAGAGGCAATAAAGTTGCTTGGTTGCTACCGAAACTGTTAATCCTCATGTACATTAATCAGCTTAAGCTTATCCATTAATAAAATGGACCGAAATCACAATTATCTGAATGATCCACAAAATATTGGAAAATCAGAATGAAAACGGATATCAAAAATACACTGTTGTACAAGTTTGCCAAGCGGACATATCTGGCGGCAGTTCACTTCGCTTGCGACAGCAAGCGGAAACCTCTCGTCAAGCCGCTGGCTGACAGCATCTTAGATTTTTGCATCGATAAAAAAAATAAAATTCACGATATCAATCAGTTATCAATAATAAGCTCGAATTGCTTTGCGGGAAGAATAATGCAAGACCTGAATATGGAATACAACTCCCCGACTCTCGGGCTTTATTTCATGTATCCGGATTACATTGAATTCCTTGGCAACCTGCATCACTATCTCACGAAAGCGAAGATTGAGTTCGTGGAGCATTCCAAGTACCCTGTCGGTGACGAGCGGCGGGCGGCATGGAGCCACTGGTATCCGATTGGCCTACTCAACGGCAAGGTAGAGATTCATTTCCTGCACTATTATTCCGAGAAGGAGGCGTCCGAGAAGTGGTACCGACGTGCGGCAAGGGTGAATTTCGACAACCTCTTCATCATCGGCATGCAGCAGAATCTTTGCACTGAAAATGACATCAAGGCTTTCGATGCGCTGCCGTTCGAGCACAAGGTGATGTTTTCCACATTAAAACTACCTCTCGCAAGCAATATCTACATGCCGGAGTTTGCCGGCTCCGACAGCGTAGGCGACCCCTATCGCAAAGGTCACGTCTTCTACAGGCACCTCATCCGCCATCTGTCCTGATGATTCGTATTCTTCTCTCCTTTATCTTTTATCCTTAATCCGCTTATCATGGGCATCAAAAAGATTGTCGACATTATCTCGGCTTCCGACAAGGCGTATCCGGAATCTATTTTCGGTGACAACCATAAACTGTGTACCTGCGTCAATTCCGCAGGCTATCTCCTTCTGCGTAAGGATTATGGTTCTTACGAGAAGTTCGACGGTATCTTTATCGACGGAATCTGGATGTGCATCTTCCTCCGCATCTTCTGGAACAAGAAGATAAAACGGAGAAGTTTCGACATGACGAGTATCGCGCGTGATCTGTTCGAAAGACTGAATGACAAAGATAACAATGAGACGGTCTACTTCATCGGTTCCAGGCAAGATCAGGTGAAGGCTTCTGTCGGACAGTTCGTAAAGAATTATCCCGATATGAAGGTCATCGGATTCCGAAACGGATATTTCAGGGATGATGAAGAACGCGCGGAATCAATCCGGGAAATTGTAAGGCTTAATCCTGCCTATACTATAATCGGACTCGGCAAACCGACCCAGGATTATTATGGCATAGACCTTTTCAAAGCGGGATACAGGGGGACAGTCTTCACCTGCGGAGGTTTCCTCCATCAGTCGTGCGAAAATATAATCTATTATCCGGAATGGATTGACAAATATAACCTCAGATCCATTTACCGATTTGTCAGGGAAGGCACATGGTCAAGACTATGGCCTGATTTATTCCATTTCCCTTTTGTATTCGTCCATGACAGAGTCCGCGCGCTTTTCGGAACGAAGTCCGGGCGCTGAACCTCTCCCCGGGAACCACCCCGATGTGGTCACTAATATCCAACATACATTATGAGTCATTCTGATTTTAAGGGCATACATGTGCTTGTCCTTGAAGGATATTGCAAGCAGTGTCTTCCTTTTTTACGCTCTTTCAAGAATGCGGGATGCGAGGTGACGGTGCTATGCGGGTCGCGGCTCGACTGCAGCTGGCTGTCAAGACTTCCCGACCACAGGATTCTCGGAATCTGCGATATCCACCGTCCCCAAGAGTCCGAACGATATATCGCAGACCTGATCAAGACAGGCCGGTACGACATGGTATTCTCCCCTTTCGACTTCTCTTCCAAGATATTGGCCCATAATAAGGAGGAGCTGTCACAGCACGCACATATAGTCGCGAACAACGCCGACATATATGACGCGGCGAGCGACAAGGAAACCGTGATGAGAGTATGTATGGACAACGGCATACCGTGCCCCAGGACTTACTTCGACATCGAATCCCAGAAGGAGCTGGACAACCGGGAGATTGAATTCCCCGTAATCATAAAGCCCAAAAGGATGTATGGAGCCAGAGGATTCCATATATTCGAAACCTGCGAGGAACTGAACGACTACATCACGCAAAAAAAGATCCGACTTGCGGATTATGTGATTCAGGAATTTATTCCACTCGGAAGTAACGTTGGAGGCTCAGTCCATTTTATTGACAGCAATGGCGATATAAAAAGTGACTTCCTGTACGTGTGCAACCATCTATACCCGGAAGATGGAGGAACAAGCACGCTTAACAGCATCCTTGACCGCCCGGACATTCTTGAGTCGTGCAGGGAAGTGGTCAGGAAAATGAAACTTAGAGGAATAGTCGGACTCGACTTCATGATAGACAAGAGGGATAATAAAGGCAAGATCATAGAGATTAATGTCCGGCCTCCCCACGGTGTCGCCATCGGATTTATAGGTGGAGTGGATCTGGGACGGCAGACGCTGGAGGATGTGTTCGGCAACGAGGTCACACCGATGCACATTACCAATTCGGACTTCTGCCTCAGGATATTGCAGACAGATGTCCTTTGGTTTATCTCCTCGCCGGACCGCTTCAGAAGGAGTCCGCGCAAACTCGGTTTCAAGAAGGTCAAAGAGCAGATGTTCTATTGGGACGACCCTCTGCCATGGTTCGGATTCCTGATTTCCGGAATCAAGGATTACAGAAAAAAGATGAAGGAAAAGAGAAGCTGAATCCTTCAACTCAATTATAACAATCAATTATCTATCTATGAGAGATTTAAGTTATTTAAAGGACACTCCGATAGCAGTGCTCGGAGCCGGAGCCGTAGGCAAGACCGTCGCAGCCGACTGCAAGCTCGCCGGACGCGAGGTGAGACTCTACTCACGCAGCCCGAAATCGCTCGCACACATCGACAAGACAGGCATTCTCCTTGACGGTATCCAGAGGAATCTGTACGGCTTCGAGCGCTCGGGCAAAGCCATGCTTGATGTCGTCACCAACGATATGGCGGAAGCCGTGAAGGGAGCAAGGATTATCGTGCTCAGCGTTCCCGCGCTTTCCCACGAGGAATATATCAGGACCCTGGTTCCCCTGCTGGAGGACGGTATGGTGATCCACACTTTCACCGACAACTACGCGTCGCTCCTGATCCGCAAATACATGCGTGAGACGGGTGTCGACAGGGATGTGATTGTGGGCGGCTGGAGCTCGGCTCCTTACGGAACCCGAATCGAGAAGATATTCGGTTTCTGGACTAATCATGTCGGAATCAAGTACCGCGCGATTTCACTTCGCGGAGCCTGTCTGCCGATGAGCGACATTGATGACTTCATGGAGTCTGTGAAATATTTCCCGGCGATGGATTCCGTCACCTGCGGCAACGGCCCCGTGGCCGGCGACACGATGATGGACATCGGTTTTTCCAACGTCAATCCGGTGATTCACGTCCCGGCTTCGCTGCTCGGAGTGTCGAGTATGGAGAACTGGTCGCTCGTCTACGGCAATGCCCCGGAATCCTACTCCATGTATTCGCACGGACTCTGTCCCTCGATCTGCAAGGTGCAGTACCAGTTCTACAGGTAGGAGTGTGCGATCGCGGACGCAATGAGAATCGACAGCCCGAAATACGACTATGAAATGTTTTTCTCCCGCAGAAGTATCCTGACTCAGGAATACATGGGTCTCGACGAGAACGGAAAGGACAATGTGGTTTTCCCGCTGGACAAACCTTGCGACGAAGGAAACACCGGTCCCAACTCCATCGACCACCGCTACATCACGGAGGATATTCCCGTCGGCTGCAAGATCTACCATGACCTCGGCAAGAAATTCGGTGTACCGACCCCGATTATCGACTCGATGATCACACTTGGCGGCGCAATGCATGAGAAGAGCTTCTTCGAGGATACAAGATATGACCTCGACTATCTCGGAATCGGCCACATGAACAAAGAACAACTCCTCGACTACATGCGCAACGGTAATTATACCGACCGATGATGTCCGGGAACAAAACCTCCGCTTAATCCTGAGGGACAGGAGCGTATATTATCATGCATATCTGCTGCCTCAGACATAAAGATGAACGATATCGTGCGTACCGTCTGCTATTCTCTGCCCTTTGTGATCTGACGTATCGTCCATCCTATTAAACTTATTCGATGAACATTCTTACTCTTGATGTCGAGGAGTGGTTCCACCTGCTCGACAACTCTTCCACACACTCTGCCGAACAGTGGGAACATTACCCGGTGCGTATTCATGGAAACATGGACCGCATATTCCGGATTCTCGAGGAAACCGATACCCGGGCCACTTTCTTCATAATCGGCTGGATTGCCCGCAAATATCCGGAGATTGTACGCAGAATCGCGGAGAAGTACGACATCGGCAGCCATACGATGACCCATCAGCTTGTATGGCAACAGGGTGCCGACGCTTTCCGGCAGGATGTGGACAGTTCCGTGAAATACCTCGAGGATCTGACAGGCAAGAAAATAAAGTATTTCCGTGCACCGGGATTCTCTATCCGTAAATCAGAGCCATGGGCGTTCGAGATTCTGTCGGAACTCGGCATAGAGGCCGACTGCTCGATATTTCCGGCCCATCACGCGCACGGCGGATTTCCGTCATACGGTAAAGGAGAACCGGCGATTATCGAATACAACGGCTGTTACATCCGCGAATTTCCGGTCTGCACCAAGAAGGTGTTCGGCAAACACGTGGTGTTCAACGGCGGCGGTTATTTCCGCTTATTCCCATATTTACTTATAAAGAAATGGACCAGGGAACAGCAGGACTTTGTACTAAGCTATATACATCCCCGCGACCTCGACGCAGGACAGCCGATGATAAAAGGCTTGCCCTTTGAGAGAAGATTCCGAAGCTATGTAGGCCTGAGACAGGCGGAAAATAAGTTCCGGCGCTATCTGTCAGACTTCAATTTCATAGACATAGCCGAAGCCTCCGAATATATAGACTGGGATAAAGTACGCAGAATAAAATTATAGCTGTCGGACAGACATGACACAGCCCTTCGGTCTGCCGGAGGGCCGGAGGCAGCCTGCGGGCGGTCTCCATTCTACGGGCGGCGGGACGTCGTGAGACGCCCCCGCCGTCTCAAACACAACATTTCAGTGAGGGCACAGTGCCGGGAGGCACCGTGCCCTTTTTCAGTTCTTGTGGATTTCAAGTCCGACTAGTTCGCCCAGATCCTCCTTGGTGCAGAAATGAGCGCCGATCGCGAAATAATCGTAAGATGAAATTTATGTCGAGCTCTTTGATGTGGGGAAGCGCTTCGGTCATTTCCCGGAATTCGATGAAGAAATCTTGAAAAAATTTTTCGTACATTTACGCCCGAAAGATAGGACAATATTTCATTTTTTATTGTAACTTTGTCGAGTACAGCGTACACCGGGTCTTCTTTATGAATGGTTTTAAGCTCCCATAATATAGCGAATAATCTTGATTATGCGCTGTATTTCAACATTTTAACTGCTTATTTAAGAACTGAAAATAAGTTTAAATCATTTCAGCCAACCTACACAACTTTCAAAATTGCTTACATCTCGTCACAATATTCCCATGAGGCTGTGTTTGGTCATTTATTTTGTCATCGCTGCCATCTACTGCTGCCCCAGCGCCACGGCACAACAAAGAATCTCCGAGTGCATTTCCGAACAGGGACTCAATCTTATCGAGGAATGCAGAATCGCCAATGACTTCCGGCGTTTCGAACTGTTGCGAGACAAGGGACAAGATCTTTCCAGGCTTGGTGTCACCAACGGATGCGAAGCCGAACGACTTGCCGGCGAAGCGTATGCAATAAAGGGAATGGTCCACCTCCGCGACACAACCAATGTAACCGTCTCCATCGTGAAATTCGCTGAAAAAATAGAAGAACTCGCCAATTCCAAAGACTATCGTCTGGCATGCCTGCTCGCCAACACCGTCTCCCTCTACCATCATTTTGTCAACTCCGACTATTCCGAGGCCTCACTTTACTCCTTCAAGGACCTTCAGATGGCCCGTGCCTCATCCGACCGACTTGAGGAAATCAACGCCCTCTCGCGTCTGTCAAGCATCTATTTCACCAAGGGAGACATGTCGGGCATCAACTATGCCCTGAAGGCATACCGCATGGCCTCCGACCTGAAGGCATATCCGGAACTCTACGTGGCTTCCTGCAATCTCGCAAATTATTATTTCAACGACCACAAGATGGACCGCGCCCTGGAACATCTAAACGAAAGCGCCGACCTTGTACGCCGCCTCGGACTGGAAGCCGAAACGGCCTATATCAACGCATTCTTCGGAGATATCCACAGCGCGCAAGGCCAACCGGCGGAAGCCGAGAAATTTTACAAAAAGGCCGTCTCGGACCCTGCCGGCACCAGCAACTATGACAAGGTCTACACCAGAATATGCTACGCGATATTCCTTTCCCAACAGCACCGCATCAACGACAGCCGCGCTCTCTTCCTCGAAAGCCTCGACTTGTCGAACAAATCTCAAGTGGAGGTATTTCTGCCGATGATACTCTCCTACCTTTCCAAGCTTTATGAGGAAACCGGCGACTATCAGGAGGCCTTACACTACGCAAACGAATTCATAACGGCCTACCGCAAGGTGACAACACAAGAGAAAGAACGCGAATTCACCATTCTCGACCTTCGAAACAAAATATCGGAAGAAAAGAGCCTCAACACCGCCCAACAGCTCAAGCTCATGAATTATTCTCGAGCTGTTGTTGCGGTAAGTTCCACACTCCTGCTCCTGACCATAGCTGTAGTCTTCATGCTGCTCTTCCATCGCCGCAAGAACCGCCACAACAAGGAAACTGTATGCCGCTATCTCGAAAGCCTCGAGGCTGAAAAGAAACTTCGCATGCAGCTCGAAGAGGCTTTGGCAAAAAAATATGACGGCGCCCTCTCCATTCCCGACAACCGACAGACTGAACTGTTCTCCTCATTGCAGAGCCTGATGGAACAGGAGCACGCCTACCGGGACTGCAATCTCTCGCTGGAAAAAGCGGCCGAGATGCTTTCAACCAACAGGACATATCTTTCCCAGATTGTGAATGAGCTCGCCAACCAGTCGTTCCCGGCATACGTAAATTCCTTCCGCATACGCGAAGCCATCTCCCTTCTATCAGACACGGGCAACGACGAGCCGCTCAAAAGCATCTCCCTTTCGGTGGGCTTTTCAACACCCTCCACCTTCTATAACCTCTTCCGTCAGAAAACGGGCATGTCTCCCTCTGTTTTCCGCAACAATGTCCGAAAGATAAAGCGAGACTAAATCCTTACAAAAATACACGTAAATCACAGCTTATTTTAACAAAATGTAATTTAAAAACGTAAATTTACAAATTACACGCTCACAAATTTGACAATACGGCCCACAACTGCTAATTTAGAGGCACCGATTCGGAAAATCAATAACTTAACCTCTTTAAGCATGGAAAAGACATTACTATCTGCACTGGGTCTTGCTCTGCTGGCAGCGTCCGCAACAGCGGCAACGCCCACACAACCGCAGCTCCCTGAGAATTTCAATGCCTGGAACCTCAATTTCCGTCCTCCCCAGGTTCCTCAAACCACTGCGGAAGCAGCTGACCGCATTGTAAAATCGAGGCTTAAGAACCGCGCGGAGGTGGAAGATGAGCCGACAAGCCTCACCGTAGCCGCACAGACCTACCACAAGGACTATGTCTTCAACTACAATGGCGGTTCCATTACCACCTACACCATCACCCTCTCACGCGACGGTGACAAGGTGACAATAGGCAAACTCTTCAACCTCGAAGCCCAGTCGACAGACTGGAACAAGGGGGTAGATTACAACATTACCGGAACCTATGATAAGGCCGCGGGAACCATCACCATTCCCACTCTTCAGGAATTCGACAAGGCTACCCTGGCCGGAGCCATCGGGACCTATTACACGTGCGTGCTGGTAAGCGGCACGGTAACGACCGACGGCAAAATGGTTCCTGCCGATGAACTCGTGTTCAACGTCACGGGCGATTTCGAGGAAATCACCACCACACAGGCCTTCGGAATAATGAACTATACGCCTGATGGACTCGCCATGGGCACACAAATACTCTACCGCCGTTTCAACGCTGTGCTTCCCTCCTCTGAACCACTCCTGATTGCCTTCAACAACACTTTCGACCTCGGCGAGACTTTCCCGGGTCTCGAGGTAGCGACCGGAATGTCGGTGGTGAACGTAAGCAGTTCCGAGGTAGATTTCGCGATAAACATGGAGAGCGACGACAATGTGTTCTCGGTCACTCCGGAAGCGGGTACCATCACGGGAGGCTCTATACAAGAACTGACCTTCAGGTTCCTTCCTACGACAACAGGCGACTTCGAGGGTCTTGCCTCAATAGCATACAATGGAACAAACGCAACTCCCGCTCCTCTGGAAGCATTGCTCACGGAAAAAGCGATAACACCGCCCGACTTCTCGTCAATCGTCGACAAGGGAGACTTCTCTATCACTACCAATATCGAATTCCCCTTCTTCCCGACCACCCTGTCAGACGGCTCCGCCGCAGCCCAGTCGGGAACACAAGGGAAATACGGGACATCAAAGCTCACTGCCTCCTTCACCGTGCCCGAGGGCAATATAGGTGTCCTGAAATGGACCAGCACCTTCTACAACGAGGGACAATGGAACGACAACGCCGGAGGACTCTTCGCCGACGACGCACCCGCCACATGGCTTTCAAACCAATATACCGGCGACCTGAGCGGCAGCTATGAATACGGTCCCGGCGACCACAGTATGCGCTGGCAGTATGAAAGTCTGCGGTACACAGGCAACGAAAACAATATGATGACCGTCAGCCACCTCGAGCTGGTATGCACCGAGGCAAAAGCCGATGACGTCAAGCTCGTCACCGAGAACGTCAACCTCGGCAACCACATGCTCGCCGGAACGGATCCAGTGGAAGCGAACGGTTTCATAACCATTCGCAACTACGGGACAAATCCACTCAGAGTAAACAACGTGACCTCTGACAACGCGGCCTTCTCCGCCACACGCCCGACTTCAGAGGCACCCCTGCTCGGGGAGCTCAAAATCCCCGTACTCTTCAACGCCACGGCAGCTGGCTCCTATGAGGGCAACATAACCCTATCCACAAGCGCCGGCGACGTAACAGCCCATGTCAGGACCCTCGTGCGCCAGATGGCTGACTTCTCCTCCCTTGTAAAAGAAGGAGCAGAGCTGGTGACCAAATATTCCACAGACTCGAGCTATCCTTTCGAAATGGCCGACGGCGTGGCCTACAACTCCACAAGCGGAGAGACCGATAACCAGGCAACCACCGCATGGTTCCAAATCGATTTCACCGTGCCTGAGGGAAAGGCGGTATACATGGAATGGGACGGCCACCTATACGGCAGCCAGCCGGATTCCGAAATGTACTGGGAAGGAGACTACGGCTGTATTGACTTCTGTCATCCCATGTCAACCGGAACGTATCCAGTATACGGCACAGACCTTGTGGCCGACAGTGATGTCACGATAAACGCAGACGAGTTCTGGAAAGAATATCTGGTATGCATTCCGGGCGAACACCAATTGACGTTCAAGTATCTTAAGAACGGTGACGGCATCAATTCAGAGAAGGACCGTTTCGAGATCAGCGCAATCCGCCTTCGTCTGGTCGATTTCAAAGAACATGCCGCAGAGGCTTCAGTAAGCGAAATCAACTTCGACAAGACCTATGTCGGCAAAGACCGTTACCTCACGGCTGTCGTCACCCTCAAGAACACAGGCAGCCAGCCACTTGAGATAGAGAATGAGATTGAATCGCAGACACCATTCTATGGTGTTGTTCCCGATAACCTTTATCCCGTACAGTTCGGGCAAACGATGGATGTCGGCGTATGGTTCTACCCCTCGGAAGAAGGCAACTTCGAGGGTGACGTGACCTTCAAGACCAACGCAGGCGACATAGTGATACACTGCACCGGCTCGACCGAAACATCGGATGGAATACTTCTCATCGGCGATATAGAGGACGCCGCCAACGGCTGGAGCTTCTACGACGCCGACAAAGACGGCAACTGCTGGGATCTCGGCTACAACCTATGGGGCAACTATCCCGAATGGTGCCACAGCGGCTCCGACTGCTTCGGATCCCCCTCCTGGTCGCCTGTATACGGTGCGATCGAACCTGACAACTGGCTTTTCTCTCCCACAGTGAGCATACCTGACGACGGAGCCATCCTCCGCTGGTATGCCGCCGCCCATCATTCGGAGCGATATGCAGAGAACTACAGTGTCTACATCTGCAAACCGGAGGAAATCAAAGATCACGAGAATCTCAGGTTGCTGACACCGCATCTGACGGAAACACTCTCCGCAGAGGCCTGTGACACCTGGATCGAGCACGTGACAGACCTCGCGGACTACGCCGGACAAGACGTGGTCATCGCTTTCCGTCACTATGACTGCAGCGGACAGTATGTGCTCAAGATCGATGACATCTTCGTCTACACCCACCAGAAATATAATTCAGGTCTGGAGGCGACAGAATTCGAACCGGCAGCCATTGCAACCGAAATATACAACACATCGGGAATCCATCTGCGCCAGCTCAGCCCCGGCATCAACATAGTCCGCACCACCGGTGCCGACGGCAAAGTCGAAACCCGGAAAATCATAGTGAAGTGATGAAAACCAGATTCCTTACAACCTTAGCGACATGTCTGGCACTCGCAGGTGCCGGACATGCCCGGCAGAGCGACCTCACGGTCGGCTATTGCGACGCGCAGCTCCCCGAAAAGGGTGACATCTCCTTTTCCGAAGCCGATTCCTATGTTTCGGGAGCAATCCATCTTCCCGCGCCGACAGTCGGCACATTCGAAGGCAACAACTTCTCGGGAATCCGTGTAGGACTCGCCTCCAAGCTCAACATAGACCGACTTACCGTATGGGTGCGTTCCGCGCTTGACGGAGAGAACCTTGCGGAAAAAGAAATCGGGCAACCTTCAAAGGGCTGGAACGACGTCATGTTTGATTCTCCCTGGCCAATCGCAGACCCCTCGGGTACCGGTCTTTATCTCGGCTATACATACCACCAGAAAGGCACCGCATTCGGAGTTGCCGCCATTCCCGAACCGTGCCGCAACGCGTTCTTCGTAAAGTTCGGCAACGGTGAATGGGAAGATCGGTCAGAGGAGGGAGCCTTATGTATCGAAGGTCTGGTACGCGGCGAAAAGCTCCCGAAAATAAATGTGACACTGCTCGAGGCCACGGCACCATCTATTCTCATCGTCGACGCCGGCAACCTCACAGTCTCCGGCACACTCAAGAACATCGCCACCAACACTGTCACAGAGTATGACGTACGGCTATTTGTGAACGGCGAGAGCACCGATGTCAAGCATATAAACACGACACTGCCCTACAACGGCCGCGAGACGTTCTACCTCGAAATGAGCCATGGACTCACCGAAGTCAGCAGCGGAACGCTCACGATACGGATAGAGGCCGTGAACGGATCGGATGACGAGGACATGACAGACAACGAAATCTCCATGCCTTTCAACTCGGTGCAGCATGACTTCACTCACCGCATCCTTGTTGAGGAGTTCACCACAGAGATGTGTGTTAACTGTCCGCGACTCGCCGGCTACATGCACAACGCTCTGGAAAAGGAGGAATTCGCCGGGAATGTCATAGCCCTCTGCCATCACGCCGGATTCTACACGGACTGGCTGACGACAATTTTTGACACCGACTACCTCTGGCTCTTCAACCAGAACGGTGGTACATTCGCCCCCGCCATGATGGTTGACCGTCAGGTGATGGAAGAGAATTCTCCCGTCTTCTTGCCGTCCACGCAATCGGAAATGGAAAACATTTGGAAGAAATACCTTGCCGAACCTGCTTTTGTATCGCTCGATATCAAAGGAAAGATAGATGAAACGGATTCAGGAAAGATACTCGTAACGGTCGAGGGTTCTCGCTCCCTGGCAGATATTTGCGACAATCCCGTGATAACCGTACTGATTGTGGAAGACAATATTCAGGCACGCAACCAGGCAGGATCGGACGGAAATTATGTCCATCAGCACGTGAACCGCGCGGTCAATTCCACATGGGGTGATCCGGTTCCTTTCTCGGGCAACGATTACATCTACGAATGCGAGTTCTCGCTCTCACAGGTATGGAAGCGGCCCAACATGCAGATCGTGGCGTTCATCTCCAACTATAATCCCGGCAATGCGGCCGACTGCAAAGTGTTGAACGCCGCAAGTATTCCGTTCACGGACTTCGATGATTGCGCCGATATGTCAGAAACACTCGTCGGAGAGGAGAGTGAAGCCGAATACTTCTCTCTCGATGGCCTACGGGTCAATGCCGATGCCATGACTTCCGGCGTCTATATATGTCGGAGAGGAGCTGGCGTTTCCAAGATAATGGTGCGCTGACCGATATCTCCATATATCTCGACTTTATAATCAATCCGGATAAAAAAGCCGCTTATATACTATGATACAGTATATAAGCGGCTTTGATTATTTGTCAATCTTGCGGCACCACGGCCAGCCTGCGGATATAATGAAGTAATCGGTAGAAAGGGCCGTGGAAATGGTATCAGCACGGGCATTGTATGTTTCACTTACCTGAGGTGCGCTGCAGGGAAGGAGGGCAGAGGTACTCGGTCAGGAGGAAGGGGATGCGGAGGGCGAGCCACTCCTTGATCTCGGCGACGTTGTCGCGCAAGTCGCGCGTGTCGTCCACCATAACCCAGTTCTTGTGGCCTGGCCATAACGGCCCGTTGAGGCGCGCCGCCGGCTCTATGAAATCCGTAAACGAATCGAGATAGGCTACCATCTCCGGATATACTTCCTCTACAAACCATTCCACTTTCTTGCGGTAGGCCTTGCGGAATTCGTCGTACTCAACAAGGACCTCAAACATCGGGTTGAGCCACATCGGCAGATCCGGGGCCTTGATCACCACCACATCGTCAAACACCTGCTTGGTGTTCATGCAGATGTCGAAGTCCCACGCCGGACCGAATTCATATCTGCAACCCTCCCCTATCTCCCGCTTGTGGACATACAGACTCTTGGGCCAACCTATCTCACGGTTGCCCACTATATTGTACAGCAGGAAGTAATCGACGAAGCTGTCAAGGTCGAACGCCTCGAAGGCGCGTCCCTCGGCCACAAGACTCTCGGCGCGGTTCCAGTCGGCCTGCCAGAGCAACAGGTATTCCTCCGGCGTGCCGAGATCGGGATTATCCCCGCAGATCTCCTCCAGATCCGGATCCTTGACCATCACCGGCAGATCGTAGACGGCGGACCGGAACTGATACGGCTCGTCAAACTCAGTGGAGAGTTCGAAGAGCATTCCCGTCTCCTCATCGATGTCGACCGACGCACCGCTTATCCCGATCTTCTCCGTTATCTGATAGAGACCCTTGTACCGGCCGTTGAACCATAACTCACACGGAAGTGTGTGGTTCGGAAACCGCACACCGATACGGCGCCCGAGCCATAAAGCCAGCTCATTTTTAACCGCCGTTCCGTCGTAATAGTTGGCCAGAAAGACGTAATTCTTCATCTTCCCGAAACCTCCCATGGCAACCTTCCTGTCGAATTTTACACGATAAGGCTTCTTGGGAGCATCCCAAGTGGAGTTTCCGCGCCCCTTGATTTTCATCGGCCAGGGTCCGAAATCATCAACATATCCATTCCCCTTCAGCGAGATCAACCCATTGAGATATGTGTCCTTTTCCACAAGCTGCTCCATGTCGGGATTGTCCGGCAGGTCTATCCGGATCCAGGGCACATCCACGGTGCGGAACACAACGGAGTCGACCGTCTCAAGCGGAATCCTGATAGAATCGCCATTCTCCATACCTAACATGTTGACATCGAGAAGAAGGTTGGTGTGCCCGACCGGTACGTCGGGATCGAGACGATGGATGCTCCGGTCGTTACGGAAGACGTAGGTGTGGGTACAGTCCTTGCGCGGCTGACGAGCCGGCGCCCCAGCCGGCTCTACCGTATCGGCCAGACAGGGACACGGAATAAGGAAAAGCGCGATGACCGCCAACGTCCGGATTACTGTACAGATATATCTGATTGTCATTTTAGTGCCATTTTAAATGAATGTCTGCCATTGATTGTGGCCACCACATAGCCCTCCTGCAGCAATGCGCGGGAGATTCTTACCGAGTCGCGGAACTCGCACCGGTAGAGAGTTCTCCCGTCGAGTGAGGTTATCTCAAGAAACGCATCGCCGGGAGCCGATACCTCCAGCCCGGCCTCCGATACGAAGATCTCCGGCGAGCGGGCTCCGACAATCTCGGCTCCGGCGGTTTCATCGCCGACGGTGCTGTCGCCGGCATTGTCATCACCGGGCCATGGGAAAGGATCGAGCGGCGGCAACGGCTTCTCCATAGGTCCGGGAAGCATCACCGGTTCCTGCTCGAGATCATACCTGATATTGGCGACATTCGCAATCCGCAGGGTGGCGGAGCCGTCGGTCGAAGATATATGGAGGGAGTACCCGTCGGTATGCAGCGACAACTGCGCGGTGAGGGGGAAGAGAAAAGTATCGCCGCCATGCGTGGTCACCACCATACGCGACAGGACCGGAGCGGCCGATGCCGACATCAACGCAAGCAGCACGCTGGCCAGTATCATTATTATTCTTGATTTCACGGTATGACTAATCGGTCAGTTCTTTAATTCTTTATATTTATATAAATTTTCCGAGACAGTTGAGGATTTGGGTTGCAGAGGGAGCATCCTCCGGACCGAAAGCCTCCACAATCTTCAGATCGGCGGAAATGATGAAAATCCGCGGTATGCCGGTGTTGGCGAACATGTTGTAAACGCGGCGGTCCGGCTGAGCCGACCATGGCAGCGAGAGACCGTTGTCGCTCCACCACGCCGCTATATCGGCGGCATCCTCCTCGCGGGCTATGCATACGAACCGCACCCTATCTCCGACTTGCCGGCAAGCCTCCTGCAATTCAGGAAGTTCACTGCGGCAATCGCCGCACCCCGTATGAAAAAAGGCTATCACCGACGGAAGTCCACCGCTGTTGTGCGAAGCCCATTCCTCCCCGTTGTCGAGAATGACAGAGAACTCCGGAACGCGCTCACCCACAGCGATGACCCGCTCCGCCACGGGGGTCTCCGTGACGCATCCGGCAGGTGACATCAGCGCCAGCAACGCCAAAGTCACAAACTTAAAGAGCGGGTTCCTTAAAATCTGTCCATGCATAAACTTGTACTATCCGGCAGATGCTGTAAATAAACCTTATCCGGAACTTTTATACAAAAATAATATAAAATCGCCACTCATCCAAGTCCGCGAACAAAAATACCGTAAAAACGGTTTTGAAAAATGAAAAAATTTGATTAACTTTGCAGGACATAAGAGGAAAGATGGCAGAGTGGTCGATTGCATCGGTCTTGAAAACCGACGAGGGTCACACCTCCGGGGGTTCGAATCCCTCTCTTTCCGCAATACATTGACGTTAAATAGTAGAAAAATTTTTTCATTGGCTCGGTCGCTGTGGATGTGAATCCGCGGCGACCTTTTTTTACGAAAACCGACAATGTACCCCAGCAAACACCCCCCGGCTGCCAAACTGCAAGATCATTCGTCTCCTCCCGAAACGAGTTTCTTCCTCAGACGCGATAGCGTGGATGGAGTTATTTTCAGATACTGCGCTATATATTTCAAGGGTACTATCCGCGAGATGTACTTGATCGGAGCACGACGGAGCGAGCCGTAATTGATTCGCAGGAAGTTGAGAAAACGGTCCTCGGCAGTCTTGTTGTTGAAGAACACATAACGCTTCTCGAAACCGTAAAGCTGCTCAATAAGAAGATTGCGCATCCACACCACCAACTCGGGATATTTATCCGAAAGCATTTTCATCCTGTAATAACTCACAGTCCACACCTCGGAATCCACCACAGCTATCAGCGAAAAGATCGAGGGCTCACCATTATAATAGGAATGCAGGGACGTGAACACATCGCCCGACGTTCCGAACAGCAATGTATCCTCCACCCCGTCGGTAACATTGCACACACGCAGGAGTCCCACCCGATTGAATACGAAATAATCACACACCTCGCCCTGACGCACCACAGCCTCGCCTTTCGCGACGCTGCACAGCACGGCGGCATTCTCAAAATCACGGATACATTCCTCAGACGGTGTGCAATGCTGCGTCAGTATCTGACGTAGGGTCCTGAAGTTATGACTTTCTGTTATCATAATACAACACTTTATTCCGGATCGAAAGCAAAACGCAGGAATGCATAAAAGCATAATATCCCGTAAAATTTCGCATCTATCCTATAAGAACGAATACTTAATGTAAAATTAATTGATTTAGAACAAAAAATGCTATTTGCGACAAATTATTTTTATCATAACTTTGCCACACATCAGTAGCAATCCTCTGACAAAACAAAACTTATAAGTCTGCATACCAACCAAAAAAACATACCGCACATGAATCCGACCAAGACCACAGAACTCACCGCCGGGCGACTGGCAAGGACCATCGGAACGATGGTTCCGGCCTGCCTTCTCGCCCTGAGTGCTCACGCAGTTCCGGCAAAGCCGGGTCCGATGCATTTCGACAACGGCGGCAAAACCGTGGAAGTGTATCTGCACGGCGACGAGAACTCCCATTACTACACCAGCCCGGACGGCTACATGCTTATGCGGGGGGATGACGGCATCTTCCGCTATGCCCTTCCCGACGGGAACGGTCTGCGCCCCTCGACATTTACAGCCACCGACCCCATGCACAGAAGCGAAGACGAGATCTCGCTCCTGACCTCATTCAGCAAACAGGCCCCCTTCTCCATAAAGGAAAAGGAGGCCGCGACAAAGAGGAAACGCGCCAGATGCTCCAGTTCGAGGATAGCCGATGAGTCTTACCTCAACACCTTCCCCACAAAAGGCTCGCCCCGGTGCATCGCAGTACTCGTGGAATTCCAGGATGTAAAGTTCTCACTTCCCGAACCGCAGAAACTATTCAGCGATATGCTCAACGAGGAGGGATTCAGCCGCTACGGCGCCACCGGCTCGGCACGCGATTACTTCATGGCAAGTTCCGGAGGCCAGTTCAATCCCCAGTTTGACGTATACGGCCCGGTGACACTCCCCTACAACATGAGCTACTATGGCGGAAACAACGCCCAGGGCGATGACGCACGACCCTACGAGATGGTACCCCATGCCGTCGACCTGCTCCGTGACAAGGTGGATTTCAGCATCTACGATACCGACAATGACGGCGTGGTCGACAACATCTATTTCTTCTATGCCGGATACGGAGAGGCGGACGGAGGTCCGGCCAACTCGATATGGCCCCATTCATGGAACATTCATGACGACCTCGGCATGGAGATCCACATGAACGGCAAAATAATCAACCATTACGCCACCTCCAACGAGCTTGCAAACGGCGCAGGCCAACAACTTGCCGGAATAGGGGTGTTCTGCCATGAATTCTCCCACGTGATGGGGCTGCCAGACCTATATTCCACCACCTATACCGGAGCATTCACCCCGGGAGAATGGTCTCTGATGGACCACGGATCATACAACAACGGTTCGCACACTCCTCCATACCACACGGGCTACGAACGTTACTGCCTCGGCTGGATCGAACCAAAGGTGCTGTCGGAACCCGCCAACATCACGCTTTACCCCGTCTCGCAGGTGGGCACATACGACGATGTCTACATACTGCACACCGAGAAACAATCCGAATACTATCTCCTCGAGAACCGCCAGCAGAAAGGGTGGGACGAATTCATCCCGGGACACGGCATGCTCGTATGGCACATCGATTTCGTGCCGGACATCTGGAATCTAAATATCGTCAATATCGAGAAGCAGCATATCGACATTGTCGAGGCTGACAACGAACAGTCGGAATTCTCACGCGGCGGCGACGCATTCCCCGGCACCGCCGGAGTGACGGAATTCACCGACGACACCTCTCCATCCATGCGCTCATGGAGCGGGAAACCGTTGCTTTCCCCTATAACGGGAATCATGGAGCATAACGGCGTGATCACATTCGCATTCAAGGGAGGAGAGAACATCTTCGGCGACATCATCGCCAGGGAACCTTCCGAGATACGCACCTCGCACTTCACCGCGTCATGGGAAGAGAACCCCAAGGCAACAGGATATATCCTGAGCGTGTACACCAAGAGCAAAACCGGTGCAAAGACAGAAATCACCTATCTGGAGGGCTTCCGCAAACGCGAGGTGGGGAAAGTGACCGATTTCAAGGTAGAGGGACTACAGCCCGAGACAACCTACTACTATACGGTATCGGTAACCAACGGACGTTTCTACTCGCCTGAATCGAATGAGGTGGAGGCGACCACCCTGCCGCCCACGCTCGACTATATGGCAGTGACCGCGCTCAGTGCATCCGACGTGTCAGACACCTCCTTCCGAGCCAACTGGAACCCGCTGGCAGATGCCGGAAAATACGAAGTTAGCCTCTACCGTCTTGAACTGGGCGAGGCATTCTCCACCGGTGCGGATTTCACCGGACGCGAGCTGCCCTCAGGCTGGGAAACCGACGCCTCATACGACGGACGTTCCTCCTACGCAGTCGAGACTCCATCCCTGCGAATGACCACAGAAGGTTCTCGCCTCACCACGGCACCCCTTACCGGCATCCGTTCGCTCAGTTTCTGGTATCGCGCAAACTCCGTAGCCGAAGGATCGGCACTTGTGGTATCCGTACTCTCAAACGACGAATGGAAAGAAATCAGGACCATCTCACCGCTCGTGACAGCCCAGGGAGGCACCACCGTGGAGATAACCGACATCCCCTCTCCATCCTCAAGAGTCAGGATATCTTTCCGCCGCGGTGAATCGGGTTCGGTTTCCATAGACGATGTAAAGGTAGGATACGGCGGCAACATGACATTCGCCCCCGTGGCAGGCATGGAAGCGCTGGATGCCGGAAGCGAATGCTCGCTCCTCATCGGCGACCTTCATCCCGACACCAACTACGGCTATTCCGTGACGGCAAGCAACGGCGAGCTTCGATCTAAACCCTCGGAAATCATCGGTGTGCTCACAGCCACATCAGGCATCGGAGACATCTCAGCCGAAAATTCCGGAATCACTATAGACGGCCGCACCATCCGCGTGGACGGCATACCGTCACGGACCGTCACTGTAACCGACCTGACAGGACGCCTCCTCTACTCCGGCCATGCGGCAGGGTTCCGTTATGAGGTTCCCGAAGCAGGGGTCTACGTGATCTGCATAGGGAACAGCGCCTGCAAGACAGCGATACTTTAGAAAATCTACCAACTTTCCAAAATAAACCAACATGAAACACCTACTGACCACAGCCATAGTCGCGCTGTCGGCTACACTCGCCATCGGGGCCCCCTCCGGCGAGGACACACGCGCGCGCAGAGTGCCCACCGTCACAGGCGACGGCACCACCATCTACGGCGAAGTGACGCACTCCAACTCCATGGACATCACCTCCGCCGACGGACTTGCCTGGGGACTTTACTCCTTCAACGCGTCATCACCGATGACTGTGTCCCCCCTGTCGATCCACAATACCCTTTGTGCGAACGGAGGCGGAACCTACCGCAAAGGCAAGCTCTATTTCACCAGCTACTACGAGGACATGACAGGCGCGCTGGGATATCTCTATTTCATCGAGATGGATCTCACCGACTATTCGATCGAACGGCACGCGCTACGTCCGGACACCTATCAGGCAATCGCCGCCGACATGACCTACGACCCCGTGGGCGACAAGATCTACGGAGTCTCCTTCAATCCCGATGACCTGACTCTCACCTCGTATATCCTTGTGGATTATGACATAGAGACCGGTTATCCCGTCACCATAGGCTCTATTGCCCGTATGTCGGCACTCGCATGCGACAACATGGGGCAGCTCTGGGGAGTAAGGTACAGCGATGGAAAACTCGTCAAGATCAACAAAATGAACGCCGAAGTGACCGAAGTGGGAGCTACGGGCGTAAATCCCATCTACAATGGAACCGCCTGCTTCGACTTCGAGACAGGCAAACTCTATTGGAGCACCAACGAACGCGGCACCCAGCTTTCAGGACTCTACCAGATCGACACGACTACCGGCGCGGCAAGCCTGATCTCGCTCTATCCCGACAACGAATCAATGTCCTCTCTATATATACCCAGAGCCGACAACATCACGCTGCTCAAGCCCGTGACCGGACTGAAAGCCGAATTCGAAGGAGCCTCACTCGAAGGAAACATCACCTTCACCGCTCCATCCACGGCTATCGACGGCACTCCCCTTTCGGGAGACGTGACCGTGACAGGATATATTGACGGAACCCTCAACTTCGCGCTGCCCCTGGCTCCGGGCGCCACCACAAGCCGCCAATTCTCTCTTGAACAGGGTTCACATTATGCGGAACTCGTGGCGACCCATCCATCTGTAGGAAAATCTGAACGCGTACGACTCGACTTCTACGTCGGCGCCGACGGTCCGGCCGCAGTATCCGACCTCCGTGTGGAGAAAATTTCCGATTCCCGGGTCAAGCTCACATGGCAGGCCCCGACCGAAGGAGAACATGGAGGAAGCATCAATCCCGCACTCACATATTACCGCATCGTGCGCCAGCCCGACAACCGTGTCCTCACCGAAGAGGAAACAGGCACAAGCTATACCGACAACGTACCCGCCGACCTGATGCGCCGCTACTGGTATGAAATCACGGCATGCTACCGCAATATAGAAGGAGCTACTGCACAGACCGAAGAAATCGAAATGGGACAGCCCACACCCATACCATACCTGCAGACATTCGACACCATGAACGACTACAAGACTTTCGTGGTGCGCGACAACAACAAAGACAAATCCCGTCCCGACGAGGGAATATGGGGATGGTACGAGGAAAAGAAGTGTGCCGCCTACAAATACCACACTCTCCTTCCCGGCGATGACTGGCTGATCACTCCCGGATTCAAGCTTGAGGCGGGACGCACATACCGCCTCCGCTTCAAGGCGCAGGGAGGACGTATCTATCCGGAGACACTTGAAGTGAAAATCGGCAAAGGATATTCCCCTGAAAACTTCACGAAGACACTTATGCCACGCACTGACATCGTTTCACCGAACCAGCAGTTCGAGGAACGCGAGATCGTGTTTGACGTTCCCGAAAGCGGCAACTATTACATCGGCTTCCATGCCGTGACCCAGAAGGGACAGTTCTGGCTCTGGCTTGACGATGTGGCAGTGGAGGACGGCGTGTCAATGTCGGCTCCCGGCGCAGTGACAGACCTGCAGGTGACCCCTGGCGAGGTTCCATCGGAGGTAAACATCAGATTCAACGCTCCATCCACCGACCTTTTCAACAAGACACTCACAGACCTGACAGAAATCAAGGTCACCCGCGGTGACGTGACAGTCAAAACCTTGACAGCATCCGACAATCTGGCGCCCGGCAAGGAATTCTCCTTCACCGACACCGGTGTTCCCGCAGGAATGACCACCTACACGCTGCTCTGTTCCAATTCCCACGGAGCCGGCAACCCCGTGTCCACCGAAATATATGCCGGTCTCGACATTCCGGTGGCTGTGACCGAAGTCACCCACACAACCGGCGACGGCATCAAGGCCCGGATCACATGGAAAGCCTCCGAAGCAGGAGTCAACGGCGGCAGGATCTCCTATGAGCCTGTGACCTACCGCATCACCGACAACTCCGGTAGGGTGGTCGCCGACGGAGTGTCCGGAACCGAATTCACCGACGACAAGATCGACACATCCGACGGACAGCGCAACATGTTCTATATCGTACAGGCCACAAACTCGGCTGGAATAAGCGATGGTTCCGTATCGGGTTTCATCACATACGGAAAAGCTTACCAGAATGAATTTGCCGAATCATTTGCAGGAGGCAAAGGCACCACCACACGTGACTGGATGATCTCCCTGATCAATCCCTCGCCATACGACAACGGGTTCTACGGCCGATACTTCAGCTTCAGACACAATCCCAACGACAAGGACCGCGGCCCCAAGCCAGAGCCTCAGGACAAGGACGGGGGAATGCTCGTGGCATACACAGACTACATCAACGTGGAGGCACGCATGATCTCCCCGAAGATCAATGTCTCCGGCCTTAAGAATCCCGTGCTCTCATTCTGGTTCTACCATTATTACAATCCCGATACAGAGAACGGCTTCTCCACCGAGAATGAGACCATGACCGTCGAGACATACATCGACGGAGAATTCAAGGCCCTTACGGAGAAACCAATCCTGCTTATCAACGGAAACGGCTGGTACCGCTACGACCTGTCTCTCAAGGAAGCCGTGGGATCAAAGGACTTCCAGATCGCCTTCCGCACACACAACTACATAAGCTATGACATGCACGTCGACAACATTACCGTGCACGATACGCCTGACAATGACCTCATGCTTGAAAGCTTCAGGCTCCCCTCGATGATTGCCGTCAACTCCACCCGCAATGCCGAGGTGACAGTATTCAACAACGGCATCCTCCCCACGGATGACTTCAGCATCGAGCTTTACCGCGACGGCGAGAAGGTGGCGAGCATGGAACCGGAGTCAGAACTGGCATTCGCCAAGTCGATGACATTCATGTTCCCCCTCACCCCAACCATCACGGAAGCCGGCAAAAACTACAGCTACCAGGCAAAGATCGTCTTCGGCGCCGACGCTGACGCAAGCAACAATGTTTCCGAGGCCATAGCCGTGCAGATTCCCGGTAATGACCTTCCCAAGGTGACAGACCTGAAAGGAAACATGAGCGACGGCAAGGTGCTGCTCACCTGGAGCGAACCCGACATGACCAAGGGGGGCACGGTAACGGATGGCTTCGAATCGTACGAAGCCTTCACAATCACCAACTTCGGTTCCTGGTCGCTCTTCGATGGTGACGGCAGCCTCACTTACACCATCTCGAGCAGTGACTCTGAGACGGGCGACTACCAATATCCCAACGCCGGCTATCAGATGGCTTTCCAGGTGTTCAACCCGTCCGCAATCAATATGAAGGGCAACCTCTGGACCCCCTATCTCGGCAACCAGATGGCAGTCTGCTTCGCCGCAGCCGAGCGCAACAACGATGACTGGCTGATCTCTCCCGAAGTGAAGGGGGGCTCTACTGTCACCTTCATGGCCCGCAGCGTCGTAGACTACTACGGCCTTGACAAGTTCTTCTTCTGTTACTCCAGCGGCGACGAAGTGAAAATAGCCGATTTCAAGCCTATCGGCAAAGTCAACGTAGTCCCCGCATCGGAATGGACCCGCTATGAGTTCACGCTTCCCGAGGACGCGAGATACTTTGCCATCAACTGCGTGTCGGAGATCACATACGCCCTGCTCATCGATGAGGTGACATACGAGAGCGCCAGCGCTGACGTCCTTGAATTCAGGGGCTACAACATCTATCGCGACGGCACGAAGATCAATGCCGGCATAGTTGAAGAAAACGAGTATATCGACTCCGACCCGAAATCCGCCTCAGAGGGGCCGTCTCTCTACAATGTCACCGCCATCTTCGACAAGGGAGAGTCCTGCCTTTCCAACGACGCCCTCGTCGACTACTCCTCAGTGGAGGGAATTGCAGGTGACCTTATGAGGATCAACGTGACTGAAGGCGCGATCGAAGTCCTGTATGCGGGATGCGAGGTGACGGTATGCGACATAAACGGCATCGTTATATTCAACGGGGAAGCAGGCGATTACGTCCGCGTGGCTGTTCAGCCCGGCATCTATATGGTGAAGGCAGGCAACCGCGTGCTGAAGGCAATCGTAAGATAATTACTGACACAAGACCATTACAAAGGGGTGTGCCGGCCACACTGAAAGGTGCGCACGGTACACCCCTTGACAATCCAAAACCTCAAACAGTATGATGAAACGAACATTATTGATCGCACCGGCACTCGCAATGGCTCTGGCAGCGATGGGACAGGCCCCATTCACGCCCCCCTTCTCCGAATCTTTCGAGGAAGGACTCGGCGGATTCACGGCATACGACGCAAACAACGACGGCAACAAGATAAAGGCCAACCTCAACTTCGGAGGAGGATACAACTATTCCAAGGGTATATATTATGTAGGCACGCCCGACAGCGGTGCCGACGACTGGCTCTTCACCCCCGCTCTTATCCTCAAGGCAGGAATGGTATATGAGCTGTCCTACATGTACAGGATTCCCGATTCGGGAAAGACCTATAATGTGGAATGGAAGGCCGGTACCGTTCCAGAGACTGCAGCTATGGTCACTTCTGTGGCCGCACAGACGAAATATGGCTACACGTCCGGCTCCTTCGAGAAAGTAACGCGGAAGATAACTGTTCCCTCCGACGGCGACTGGTATCTCGGACTGCACCTCACGGGAGTTGCCGACCAGGGTACTTTCTATTTCGATGAGTTCAAGGTGTCGGAAGGAATCGGCGCATCAATGCCGGAAGCTCCGGCGGTAAGCGAACCGTCATTCACGGTGCAGGGCGACAAGCTGACCGCCTCCCTTGACATAACGTTGCCCACACATACTGTCGGAGGCTCATCGCTCGGCACATCACCCGTAGCAGTCAACATCCTCCGCTCCGACAATGAGACGGCGGCCACCGTAAGCGCCCTTCCTGGCGCCACAGTGGTCTATACCGACGTGGATGCCTCCACACAGCGCGTCACCTACACTGTGACCTGCACAGCCGGAGGCGTGGAGGGCGTGGCTGCGAAAGCAGACTCGGCACCGACGTTCGGCACTCCGAAGAAACCTGATGGTTTCAAGGCCACCCAACAGGACAACGTCTTCACGCTCAGCTGGGATGCGGTTACGGAGGCCACGAGCGCCACAGCCCTGTTCTTCCCCGCAGGCGTACGCTACACGGTGAAATGCGGTTCGACGACAATCGCCGACAGGACAGACAAAACCACCGTCACGTATACAGCCGAAATACCTGAGGAAGGACAATCGGCATTCTCGTTTTCAGTGACGGCACTTCTGGGCAACAACCAGTCGGAAGCATACGCCTCCCCCACATATCTTGTGGGGAAACCACTCGAAGGGGAATTCAGAGAGTCTTTCTCCAATTACTCCTACGACAACAGCGGATGGACCGTCGAAGGGGATACAAAGAACAAATGGATGCCATCGGCAGGCAACAGCTATCCGGCAATCAATCCTCAGGACAACGACAACGGATGCCTCTCCTTCGCCCATGACGCGGGAAAGGAGCTGAAACTTTATTCTCCGCTTCTCGACCTCTCTTCCATCGTCAACCCCATACTTAAATTCTATGTCTACATCCAGCCGGCCGCATACTCTGAACCTTACATCCAGCCGGGATTCATTTCCGGCGGAACGGAGAGCTTTATCGGCGAACCGGTTTCCCTGAAATCGGGAGAAAAAGAAGGCTGGACCGAATTCTCCTACAACATTCCCGAAGGCGCCCTGACAGGCAATACGCAGCTCTTCCTCAAAGGGACCGGGGCAGGCTCATACAACAAGATCTTCCTTGACAACATCACCATTCTCAGCTATCTCGACCATAATCTCGCCATAAGCGGGACACCTACGGCATACAGTGTCGAGATCGGCGAAGAGATTACCATTCCGGTCACTGTCACCAACAAAGGCGTGAACAGCGAAAGCGACTATACCGTGATTCTTTACGCGGATGACAATGAAGTGTCGGCAACAGAAGGAGTGCGGCTCGCTCCCGGCGGGGAGACCGTGCTTGCACTTCCCTTCACGGCTCTTCCGAAATATGCCGGCAAAGATGTCTGCTTACGCGCGACGCTTGATATGGATAACGACATGGATGCCACAGACAACGTGACGGAATTTGCAGTTGCCGTGGCCATTAACGACCTTGCCGTAGCGACCGGACTGACCGCAGAGTCGACACAGTCAGGCGTGAACCTCAGCTGGACCGCCCCCGAGGTATCCCCGGATCCCGTGACGAGTCCCGTAACCGAAAGTTTCGAGACATGGGAAAACGGCACCACCGAACCCCTGAACGGATGGGTCTTCATCGATGCGGACGGAATCGCCCAAAAAGGCCTTGACAACTTCAACAGCAACTCGAAGTTTGCGGCAATGGTGATCGGTAACTTCTCCGGCAATTACTCATGGGATCCGTCGGTAACCGCATATAACGGAGAAAAATGCCTTGCCATGACTCCTTCATATTCCTACGGAGGCACCACCGACAACTGGATTGTTTCCCCGATGATTAAAGGAGGGTCGGAAATAAGGTTCTTCACAAGGACTTCATACAGCTACAGTGCCACAAACACGTTCGAGATACTCTGGTCGGACGGAAGCGCCGAGCCGGAAAGATTCCAGAATCTTGCCTCGAAAATCGCGACAAACGGCGATTGGGAGGAATGCGTCTATGAGCTTCCTGCAGCTGCAAAACGGTTCGCAATCCATTTCAACGGCAGTATGAGCGGCGACGCGCTTCTTTTCGACGCGTTCAGCTTCACGGCAATGACCGAACCGGCGGTACACACCGGCTACAACGTCTACCGCAACCATGAACTTATCGCCACTCTTCCGGCCGGGACAACCGCACACTCCGACACGGAAGCCACCGACGGGGTCGAGAACACCTATCATGTGACCAGCCTCTACGACAAGGGAGAATCATCCTACAGCAACGCGGTCACAGGCACGAGAGGATTGAACACAGGAATCGATGCCATTGAAGACGAGACTGACACGGAGACGGAATTCTACAGTCTTCAGGGCGTACGCATCGCCGTTCCCGCAAAGGGAGATGTAGTGATAGTGCGCAAAGGCTCCGGAAGCAGCAAGACCGTGATAAAATAAGTGATCTTTTACGGGAATATACATATTTCCGGCATATAATCGAGCAGGTTGGAAAACTTCCGTTTTCCAACCTGCCATTTATTTGTCCGGACTGCGACGGAGTAGCGGTAGGTATTCGGCGTAGCCTTCCCGGGACATCTCCTCTTCGGGGATAAAACGGAGTGAGGCGCTGTTGATACAGTACCGCATGCCGCCGCTCTCGCGCGGTCCGTCGTTGAACACGTGTCCCAGATGGGCGTCGCCATCTTTGGAGCGGACCTCGATGCGGCGCATCCCGTGGGAATTGTCGGCATGTTCCGTCACGGCATCCTGACTGATCGGCTTGCTGAAGGAAGGCCATCCGCAACCGGAGTCGAATTTGTCGGTAGAGACAAATAGCGGCTGACCGGTAGTAATGTCCACGTAAATTCCGCTCCTGAATTCGTGGTCGTATTCATTGGAGAAGGGACGCTCGGTGGCCGCATGCTGCGTCACGGCATATTGTTCCGGAGTAAGTCGCCGGCGGAGTTCGGCGTCCGAGGGACGGGCATATACCTTGCGGGACGCTCTGACCGAAGGATCACGGGCCTCAGCCGCCTCCCGGAAGAGAGAAGGATTGATATGGCAGTATCCTCCTGGATTCTTGTAGAGATACTCCTGATGATAGTCTTCGGCTGGATAGAAATTCTCCAGCTCCTTGACCTCGATCGCCACGCGGCGCCCCAGTTCCCTCTCCAGACGGTCGATACGACCCGAGATAATATCACGGTCCGAGAGGTCTGTATAGTATATGCCGGTACGGTACTGTGTGCCGGTATCATTGCCCTGCCTGTTGACGGAAGTGGGGTCTACTGTCTTAAGATACAAATCGATCAGGAATGGCAACGATACAGAATCGGGATCATACGTAACCTTTACCGTCTCGGCGGCGCCCGTCTTCCCGGTGCAGACCTGGCGATAAGAGGGATCGGGCACCCGACTGTCGGCATAACCGGCTTCGGTCTGCGTCACGCCATACACTTTGGAAAAGAAATGTTCGGTACCCCAAAAGCACCCTCCGGCAAAGAAAATCTCTTTCATATTCATAGAAATTGAGTCCTGTTCAGAATGTGTTACAGATGAAGTGGCGGCGTTTCCGTCCCTGACGCACGATACGCCGCCAAAGAGAGTCATCACCATAACACAGAGCGTCAGTAAAATATCATTCAGCTTCATCAACTCTTCAACACACAGACCGCCGCATTTGTTGCAGTCACCCACCGACCGGATGCGGTCAGACATTCTCTTTCCGGGCCAGTTTCTGGTACTGGGAGGGAGTGAGGCCCGTAATTTTCTTGAAAATGCTGTGGAAATTGGAGCGGGAACGGAAACCTACAGATTCGGCCACTGCCTCGATAGTATAATTGGAGAAGCCTTCGGACCTGGGGGAGAGCCGTCGGCAAGCTTCCCTTATCCTGAAAGTCTGTAAAGCCGTGGAGAAATTCTGTGACAAGCCTTTGTTGATTGCTTTCGAGACGCGACGGGCCGGGATTCCAAGTGACGCGGCCATTTTTTCAATATTAAAATCAGGAGTATAGATTTCCTCCGACTTTTCGAAGAAACTTCTCACCAGCTCGATATCGCCGCGCAATTCCTCATCGTTGTGTTCTTCGCGGGCAAGATCCTCTTCCTTTAGAATCTGCTGGTTTGCAGCGAACACATCCCTCTTCGCCCGGATTGTATTCCGCCGCAGAATGAACGCAGCCACAAGAAGAATAACAACCACTGCTGAGAAAACCGACACTATCCATATTGTCCGCACCAGATTTCTGCGTTCCTGCAGGAGAAGTTCCATCCGGTAGTTGATTTCGCGTTCATCGAAACGGCGTTGCAGATTGTAGATGGTGCGTTGTTTGTTATCGGAAATCAACGAATCCTTTATATCCACAAACTTAAGCTTCCATTCAGCTGCCGGAGCAAGATTACCCGCTCTTTTATTTAGATCCGCAAGGTCTTCATAAAGATAGCATTTCAGTTCTGGCGAATTCAACGGCTGTCTGGCAATGCTGTCAAGGATGGCGAGGGCGCGGCGGGTATTTCCAAGCCTTTTCTCCTGTCTGGCGAGCAGATACTGCCGGAAAAAGACAAGTCGCTCGGGATCGGCTATTCCGCAGCTGTCATACCGGGCCAGATTGCGGAAACATCCACCAGCCAGACTCCATTCGCCGGCCATCTGATGGCGTGCGGCAGTGCAGAGCAACCGGGCATTTTCGAACAGGTCTCCCTCCCCTTTGATACGGGGAAATTCATTGAGAGTTTTATTATACTCCCCGGCCTTCCCCATAAGCATCGACTCTATGGCGAGATTGGCTATGCCTCCGAGATACATGGCTGTGTCGCCCATGGCACATGCGGCTTCGATCGATTTCACCTGATGCGCCATTCCTTCTTCCCACCGTCCGGTGTAGCATAGGAGGTTTCCCAGATTTGCATGTATGTATGGATACGCATACCTGTAATCAATCTGTTCGGCAATCTCGAGAGCCTTCAGAAGATGAGAGTAGGCCTGGGGATAATTGTGAAAATAGCAAGAGGAGATGTGCCCGGCATTGTTGCATGCCAGCTCGCACAATTTCTTTTCCTCTTCCGACATTTTGTCTGAATAAAGATTGATTGCCGCAAGATACAATATATAGGCGCTGTCATTCTTTCCGGCGAACATCAGAGCACGACCGGAATCCACCAGTTCCTTCACCGGTTTTGAAATGAGGTCGCGATAATTCCGACCGTCACCGGGGTCTCTGCCGCCGCGGCAAGCCATAAAGGCAATCCCACACGCCACTACAACGAGCAGCACAGCAAAGGCCATCTTTAGTGTTTTTGATGTATAACCGGTAATCTTCATGACGAATCAGCGACAAATATAGCGAAAAAAGCACCGTACGCCAAATAATATGCCACAAATCACACATATAGAAGTCATATCGAAATCAACACCTGAAGTTGGCGCATAACTTTCTAATATCTATAATAATAGTATTGATATGACATTACAAAAAAAACAAAATCATATATGACAATTTGTCGCAAAATGTGTTTATTTCCTAATCTGACACATTGAAAAAGCGAATTTATTTTGATATTTTGCCAAAGTCAACTTATTTTGCAGTGCACTTTTCATCGACAGCACGATGGAATAAATTTCAATAAACCATGGACAGAACGCATTTATTTTTATCTGTATTACTGATTCTCGCCGCTTTTGATACCGCATCAGTTTCAGCGCTTACAGCAACCACGGAACCCACGTCGCTCTACGGGTATCTCGGTTATTCTGATTCTTCCGATTTCAAGGCGGAATTCTGCAGACTTGGCCCGGACGGGATATCGGTATGCTGGGATGATCCGATTTACGCTGACGCCACTATCTCGCTCCACACGGGCTGGAAACGCGGTGACAGAGTGTGCGGATTCATTCCGTATTACTATCTCAACGAACTCGTCTCGGTAATCTACGTCGAGTTCGATTTCACCACCGGCGAGGTGTATATGTTCCAGGATCAGGATGCCAGACAAGGTTGCTATGAGATATGTGCATACAATTCCGACGAGAATATGGTCTATGGCTACGGATTCGATTCTACCGGGCAATGGTTCTTCATGAAATCCCACGGTGACAGACCGTTCGATGTGGAATATATAAAGAAACTTCCCGTAAATGAGGAGAATGATATTTGCGCGGCAATGACATGGAATCCGCGCGACAAACAACTATACGGTGTCAACGGCAACAACGATCTGGTTACGGTGTCGCCACTTGGTGTACAACGGAAAGTGATGGCTCTCAACAAATATGCGCAACGATATATAACCGGTTTGTGCTACGCACCCAAAGAGGACAAATTCTATTGGAACGGAATAATCAAGGCCCCCGGCTACATGACGGAAGTCTCCTCGCTGTACAAGATAGATACGCGCAATCGGACATTTACCCAGATATATGAATATGAAAATGCCGAGCAATTCATGTTCTTTACTACAACCGACGGAGCGGTAAACAGCGAGGCACCGGCAGTTCCGCAATACGTGTCCGATACTTTTTCGGAAGGGAACGACAGCGGAACAGTGACATGGCGCCTTCCTGACGTCACCGAAGGCAAGGAAGCCTTGACCGGAGAACTTGCATGGACGGCCTACGTGGATGGTGCCAGGGCGGATTCCGGCACAGCTCTTCCAGGGTCGGAAGTTACCGTGGAATACTTGAATCTACCGCAGGCCGAACATCTGTTCACATTCACTGTCGCCGAGGTATTGCCGGGAGGTGCCGCAGGACCTGCTTCGGAAAGCGCGGCAAGGAAATTATTCACGGGCCTGGATATCCCTGCCTCTCCCGCCGGTGTGACTCTGACCCCGGAACTTGTAAAATGGGAATCCGTCATCACAGGCGAACACGGAGGGTATATCGGGGATGAACCGGTGCTCTATAAGGTATATCTAAACGGGGCGTTCGAGGGGAGTACCCGGGAGACCTCCATGCCGGTGGCGTTGCCTCAAAATACGGCGCTTACCAGATACACGGCCGAAGTCGAGGCAGTCTGCGGGTCGCTTGTGTCGAAGCGTGCAGCCTCCAATCCGGTAGTGGCAGGGAGAGCTATGCAGCTCGACGTGGAGATAGAACCAACCGCATACCAGATTTCGGTGATGACCACAGCCGATGTGAACGGCGACACATTCGGATGGTTCTACAATGCAGAAGAGGGCGCTCTGCAATCTGACTACAGCGAAGCCGGACCGATGGACGACTGGGTCTTTATGCCGGCTATCGAATTCCCGGATCCCGAGGTTCTTTACAAACTGACATTCTCTGCTTCACCGGCTCTCGACGGTTACAATGGAGAACGGCTCGCCGTCTGGTACGGCGAATTCCCCGCGCCGGAGGCGATGACGGTAAATATCGTGGAAAAATTCAATCCCGGAAACAAAAAAGGGTACATTGAGTATGGAGACTACTTCAAAATTCCACACGCCTCGACCGGCTACATCGGCTTCCACACCGCATCGCTTCCGGAACAGTACGGAATCTCGGTTAAAAACATAAAGATCTCAGCAACAGAGATTGTCCCTTCTTCTCCAGCTGCTGTGACCGGGCTTGATGCGACACCAGTCAGTGGCGCTCTCTCCGCAATGGTTTCTTTCACAATGCCAGTCCGCACTATGGGAGGCGATCCGATTCCCGCCTCCTCTACGCTGACGGCTACTGTGAAAAGCGGAACCGCTACGGCCACCGTGGCAGGACTCCCCGGGGAGAATGTCTGTACAGTGGTCTCTACCGAATCGGGTATGAATTCTCTTATGGTAAGCGTGTCAGACGGTATCCATATCGGACCGGATGTTTCCGTCGACGTATACACCGGCGCAGATGTTCCCGCTCCGGTTGAAAACATCACCTGCACACTCTCATCCGACATGATGTCGCTCGACATCAGCTGGACAGCTCCGGTGACGGGAGCTCACGGCGGAGACCTCGACCCGAAGGGAATAACGTATCAGATTTACCGTTACAACAGTTCCGGAGCGGCAAGCGGGTGGCAACTTGTAGATGAGACAGCGGCTCTGACATATACATTCAATTTTCCCGACGACGAACCGCAGGATTACGTGCAGCTTGGAGTGCTGCCTTGCAACAGTATCGGCGACTGCGGACGGATAGCGACGGTTCAGGACATAATGGGACCGCCCTATAAACTGCCTCTGAATGAAGATTTCGAATCAAATGCTGGTCCGGCCATCAATCCATGGATCATATATTCCACCGGCAACGGAAAGACCGACTGGGGCTTCGGTCCGCTTTCCCAATTCATGTCCGGAGGAAAAGGCAACGGCATAATCTGCACTCCTTCTGAATCAGGAACTTCCGGAAGACTGGGAATCCCCCGCTTCTCGACATCCGGTGTGACCGATATCCGTTTCACTCTTGAACTTTACGGTGGCCCGAATTCAGTGCCGGCGACAATCTACGGACTCCGCCCCGGTATGGATTCCGCCGAGAAGATCACCGAAATGAAATCGTCTTCGACTCTGGAAAAAGTTATCGTAACACTCCCCGAAGAATGGGATAACCAAGGCTGGATACAGCTTTACTTAGAAGCGACATTCCCGACAGAAGAGGGCGTGCTTGGCATAGAATCTCTGGAGATAACCGGAAATAAATCCGGTGTCACCGAAATATCTTATGACAGCGAAGCCGGCATATATCACTCCGGGAAAGAGATGGTGTTCAAAGGATTGCAGGGAGAGACCTACTGCATATTTTCGGCCTCCGGCATAATGCTTTCAACCGGCGTGATCGAAAGCGACATCCAACGGATTCCCGTTCCTGAAGGGATCATAATAGCAAGGGCCGGATCATACAGCCTAAAAACCAACTAAATTTACAGAATATGAACAGATTACAGAAATTTGGGATATGCGGGTCGCTCACAGCAGCGACACTGCTCTCTGCCGCGGTATCGTTCGCGGGCAGTTCCGGGTCACCGGATCCGCTTCCGGAGCGGGTCACCGCCGGAGGTTCATCCATCTACGGCGTGCTTGTCTATTCATGGGATGACGATGCCCGTGATGGTGTATATGAAATCACAAAATCGGGGGCTATTCTAAAATTCGCAAGACCTGACGCATACGCGATGACAGCAGGCTGGCTCAAGGACGGCAAACTATGTGGCTATGCCGAGGACAAATATGGCATGACGGTGCGAGGACGCATTTATGAGGAAATCGATTTCGCAACCGGACGTCTGCTTTCGCAACAGGAAATGGAGGTGAACGGCAACCGGTTCGAAACGGCCACTCTCAACGAGGATGACGGATACATATACGGCTACGGCCGTATGGCCTCGGGCGAGAAAGGCTTCCTGAAGGCTCCTGCTTCCGATCCGACTGCCATAGAATTTGTCACGTCGGCCTCCGATGAGGATGCCTTCATCTCGATCACGTTCAACCCGGCAGACGGTAAAATTTACGGTATAACCAAAGATTACAACCATAATCTCGTTACGGTGGATGTCACGGGAATCCAGACCAATGTAATGAAAGTTCCCTCTGCATCCGATGTGAACTGGGATTATGTCACCGGACTTGTTTACGCTCCGAAGGAAAACGTGTTCTACTGGAACAAATACGAGGGAGAGGAGAGCTTGAAATCCTCGCTCGTCACTCTCGATGTGGTCACAAGAACATCAAAGACCGTACGCACATATACCAACGAAGAGCAATTCTCCGTATATGTCTGCACCGATGCCGTGGAAGTGACGGGGCAGCCGGCCAAGCCGATAATCGATGCAATTTCTTTCCCAAAAGGGAACCTGTCGGGCACTCTGAGTTTCACGCTTCCATCGAAAGATGTGGACGGCGCCGCGCTGGCGGGCAACCTCGACTGGGAAGTAAAGCTCGACGACACGGCGTATAAAAGCGGAAGTAGCGGTGCCGGGTCGAAACAGACGGTGGAGATCTTGAATGTCAGTCAGGGAATGCACACGTTTGCGGTAACGGTTACGGCCGGAAAGGCAAAGAGCGAAAAGGCATTCGAAAACAGATATATCGGATTCGATACTCCGCTCGCTCCTGCCAACGCAAGATTGACGCAGGATGGACTCTTCTGGGATGCTGTCACAACGGGTGTGAACGGAGGTTATGTCGATGCCGCGGCTGTGAAATATGCCGTGACACTCAACGGAGAGTCGAAAGGAGAGACATCTGCCACGGAAATGAGAGGAATCCTCCCTATCAACAAGCCTCTGGAATGGTACACAGCCGAAGTAACAGCCAAAGCGGGAAATCTTTCCTCCGAGCCGGCGGTATCCAACCGCCAGCTCGCCGGCAAACCGCTGACGCTTCCGGTAGACCTTATTCCCTCCAGGGAGCAATTCGAGATGATGCAGACATTCGACATGGACGGCGACAGCTACAGCTGGAAAGTCCGCGACGGCTATATGGAATCCATGTGGGCCCTCTCCAAGGATGGCGGCGATGACTGGGTGATTCTCGCCCCGATAGAATTTCCCGAAGCCTCCGCGGTATATTCGCTTGAATACACCGCAAAACGGAACATGCCTGAAACCGGCCGCGAGAAGCTGCAGATACTGATAGGCCGCGAGGCAAACCCGGAAGCAATGACAACAGTGCTCGTCGACACGTATGAGCCGCTGTCGGAATACTCCATGACAAAGGAGGTGTTCTCCGTTCCCGAAGCCGGAACATGGTACATAGCCTTTCACGCGACTTCTCTCAAATATGAGATTGGAGTGGAAACCGGTATCAACGTCAAGGATATAAAGATAACGAAATCTGAAATAGGCACTGACTCTCCCGCTGCCGTCACCGAACTTTCCGCCGTACGCGGAGATAAAGGCGCACTGAACGCCACCGTGACTTTCAGAATGCCCGAACTGACATATTTCGGCAAACCGATAACTGCTCCGGAAGTCACCGCCACCGTGGCGGGGGCCGAGACAAAGAGCGTGACTGGCGCTCCGGGCTCCGCACAGAGTTTGAAAGTGACCACCAGCCAAGGACAAAATGTAATCACCGTCACCACTTCAATAGGTTCAACGACCGGAACACCTACGAAAATCGAGGTATATACCGGAGTTGTAGTGCCAGACATGGTGGAGAATCTCGATTTTGCAATTGCCAACGACATGCTCTCGGTGAAGATGACGTGGGAAGCTCCATCACAAGGACTTTCAGAAGGATATGTAGATCCAGCAACAACCTGGTACACAATATATGAGGCCGTCCAGTCATTCTACGAGATGGAATGGAAGAAAGTTGGCGAGACTGCGAAAGGCGTCACTGAATTCACCTACGTGGCCGAAGACGGAATGCAAAATGTCCATACCCTTGTTGTTATGGCCGAGAACGTGGCCGGACACGGCGACCAGATGTCGGGTGGCGAAGTTCTTCTCGGAACACCGTACGAAATGCCGTTTGACGAAGATTTCGAAAACGGATCGGATAATTTCAAATACACTCCCTGGGTGAAATATCAGCCTGAAAATGACTATTCGGCAAACTGGTGGGTATGGCCAACAGAAAACGTGATTCCCTCCGGTACCGGCAACTGTCTTGTAGGAAAGCCGAAAGAGGCAAACACACGCGGACTGATGGGAATGCCAGCATTCGCGGCAGGAACCGAAGAGGGGCATCTGGAGCTTTCGATTGATGCGTTCATCAATGCAAACACACCGGACCTTACCATCACCGGACTTTGCGAAGGCATTGACAACGAAGTCGAGATCGGCCGTATCTCCAAAGGTGACGACGGTATGATGAAGACACTTGTTTTCATACTCCCTCAGGAATTTACCAAGGCATCCTGGATTCAGCTTTTCTTCAATGTCTATTACCCGTCCTCCACCAGTCTGCTCGCGATAGACAACGTGAAGGTCGCCAAATTCCCGGGCACCGGCATCGAGACAGTAGGAGACTGCGGCGGTAAAGTTGTGCCGGTTTCAGGCGGAATCATGCTGAAAGGATTCGCGGATAAGGATGTGACGGTGTGCAACGCGTCTGGGCTTACAGTGTTCAGAGGCCGTATCCGCACAGATGTCGAAACCCTGAGACTTGTTCCGGGCATCTATGTGGTGAACGGAGTGAAAATCGCTGTAAGATAAATCAAGACGGTTTTGTGCCGCTTTTCAGCGGCACAAAACAATATCAACAAAACATATATGCGTATGAAAAAGATTACAATAATAACGGCATGTATTGCATTGGCGCAGACGATGCAGGCGGGAGTACCCGTTCCTTATTCCACCCCAATTGCCGATGATTCAGCATGGAAAATAATCAATGTGGTGGAAGGCAGCAATGCCTGGGAAGTCAAAACGACTTCCGACGAAACAGGATATGATACCGACAAGGTGATGAAATACAACTGGGACACCCGACATGCCGCCGATGACTGGCTGATTTCACCCGCCGTTTCTCTGGAAGGCGGCAAGGAATACAAAGTCAAGATTCGCTGCAACATCCACAAACAGGAAATCGTTAAAATTTTCATGGCTATCCATGACACTCCAGACGTGTTGAAGGCAGGAAAAATTCTGTTTGACAAAGCGGAAGGTGATACCGATTATGATAAATGGAACACCCAGATATTCATCGTTACGCCTGAAGAGTCGGGAGATTGGTATTTCGGTATCTGGGAAGGTTCAGACATCAATAAATACAGCTCGCAAGTAACAGGTTTTGAGGTTCTTGAAAATGTGTTCGCTCCTGGCAAAGTTACCGAACTTACAGCTGTGCCGGATGCCGGGAAGGCAATGGAAGTCTTTGTTTCATGGATGCTTCCTGCCGTGGACAGCGACGGACAGCCTCTGTCTGAAGGATATTCGATAGATAACGTCTATGTCTACCGCGACGGAAACGAAGAACCTGTAGCCACACTCGACGGTACGGCGACAAGCTGGACAGATACTGAATCGACCGGACTTACCGGGGGCTACCACTCGTATGAGGTGGCTGTCAAGGTGAACGGAGCGATGAGTGTGAAAGAACAGACGCAATGCGGTTTTGTGGGTCCGATTGCCGCCGCTCCGCTACCCTGGGATCCGGATATCAAGACCATGTCGAAAGAGGACTTCGATCTTTTCTTTACAACCGGGAAAGCCGCAGATTCGGAGGCAACCGGCAAATGGGAGTTCAAGGAAAGCTCCTGGTCCGGGAACAACATACAGTTCTATCCTAAAGGGAAGGCCGATGACTGGCTGATTACTCCGCCGCTTAAATCGGATAAAGCGGGAATCTATCGCTTCAGGATCAACGCAAAAGGGAACGACAGCAATCCGACCCAAACGGAGATTCATATCGGGACTGATACCGATAGTTCCGGATATAATGATACGAGCAAGGCAGCTACTCTATCATTCAGGAGTACACAGGCGGATCACTTCGTCTATTTCATGATTGACGAGCCTACGACATTCCATATCGCTATAAGGGAAACGTGGCCAGATCCCGGTTATAGTCTGGAAAATATCTATGGTATGGGCGTGGAGGAATGGTATGAGACTCCTCTTCCCGTCACCGGACTCGCCGCTGCAGTAGATGGAGAGACAGTGACTTTGTCCTGGACGAATCCCACACTGTCGAACACAGGGCAGAACCTCAGCGGTAATCTATCGGAAATCAAAATATACAGAGGAAACGAAGAGACTCCCGCAATCACGGTGACGGATGCGGCAAAACTCATTCCAGGTGCTACGGTATCGGTAAGCGATATTCCAGGATTAACCGGCGTGGTCAGCTACAAAGTCGTGCCCTGGCTTGGAGAACGCGCATCGGAGGGAGAACAGGCTACTGTATGCTCTCCATGGATAGGTGACGAGACGCAGGAACTCCCCTACAAGTGCGATTTCAAAGACGCTTCGCTTCATGGCCTCTGGCGCACGGCCAATATCAATGGCGACACTGATGAGTGGCAGGTGACAACCATCGGTGCCAAGCTAAATATCGATAAGGGATCCGCCCAACCGGAAGACGTCCTGATGACACCGCCGTTCGACCTTAAGGCCGGTTATTATAAGGTAACGCTCCGGATAGGACTTCCCATAAAGAATTATCCTTTCAAGGTTGGAGTTGTAAAGGCCGACGATACTGCCTCTCCCGCACTTATCGGCACAGAGACAGTGCTCCTCAACGGATACAGCTACTCTTCAGGCTATGAGGTTCGCATCCATATAACAGAAGGCGACAAATATCGCTTCGCGTTCCTCGCCGACAGCAACGGAGCGGAAGACAAGGACAATACACTCAAGATTGAAAGTGTCGAGATCTCCTATCTCCCGGTGACTCCGGGACTCGCCACCGACATCAAGATTGTTCCAGATCCGGATTTTCGGCTTAAAGCTACATTGAACTGGAAGAATCCCTCCACCTCCAATATCGCTGGAATTGAGCCAGTGATTACATCGGCCAAGATCTTCCGTAAGGGTGAACTGTTGGCCGAAATCACTGAAGGACTCCTTCCCGGAGAAATATCGACCTACGTCGACGAGACTGTTCCTGAGGCTGGAGAATATAATTATCGCATTGAAATATTCGGACCGGAAGGAAACAACGGCAGCGAACGTAATGTCAGAAGCCCATGGATAGGCGGCGGACTCTCAATCGAGAATGGCTATTATCCGCAGACATTCAGCCAATGGACCGCTCATAATGTAAATGGCGATACTGACTGGGATGATTATGATATCACATGGGAGACCATAACCTCATCCGATGCTGCAGAGATATCATCTTCAAAGATAGCCGACGACTGGCTGATTTCGCCAAGATTAAACTTCGTAAAGGATAATCTCTACGAGATATCGCTCAGGAGTTATAATTATTCCGGTCAGACGTCTCCTGTGGAATGGGACCTCTATGCCGGCACTTCCACAGCGTACACCGACATGACCCGTAAGATTGCAACCATAATTACGGATGATTCCGAGGCCCTTGCCACGGTACAATCATTCCGCCTCGCGGCTGTTGATCCCTCGGAATCCGATGTGGTAACGACAGCAGACAACGACACACCTGTCGCAGAAACAGTGAAAGTTCCCGCCGGCATAACCACCATAGGATTCCATCATCGCACAAAAGGCTCGTTCAAAGTGGATTCGTTCCAGATACTGAAACCGGTGTCCACCGGAATCACCGAGATGGAAGTCGGAAAAGGGACTCTCCCCCCGGATGCCTCGGATATTCTGGTCCTCGACATGACGGGCCGCGTCATTGCATCGTTCCCCGATGCCGACGGATATAACACGGCAACCTTCGACAAAGGATTATACGTGGTAAGATTCACCGTATGCGGAACCCGCAGAAGCGCCAAGACCATAAGATGAAATCTGCAACCTCACTTCCGGGAAAACAGCCACCTTGGCAGATAACCTGACTATCGAACTATAAATTAAAAAAATCCGCCATCTGGCGGATTTTTTCATATCTGTATGAATACAAGAAAGCATGCTTAGGAAAAGGAAACACTCACGTTTTTTCTGCACATAAGTCGAGAACGACTCTATCAGGATAGAAAATACAGCTTGAAATTTTGTATTATGCTGTAAAAACATTATGTTTGCACTGCATAATAATGGCAGACAGCTGACTGCTGAGCTTCTCCGCAAAGCGAATCTGCTGTCGTTTGCCAATAACTACACCATAGTTCCTATACTGTTACTTAAGAACCATCCGAAAGATGATGTTGTGAATGCAATTTAAAAAATTACCGGGAGGACCGGGGTTGCCGGACTTCCCGGAATTTTCATATCTAAAGGTATTTTATAATTTTTTAGAACGGAGTGGACAAACCACTGCGGAATTACGGACGTTTTCATTCCGTGACACCGCCGAATTATCTATATATTGGCGGCAAGCAATAGCTGATGTCATTGAATTTATAGATATTACTAAATTTATTATTATGGAAAACAAAGAGAAAAAGGATGCTCCGGCCAAGAAGGAGAATCAGAAAAAGACGAGTCCCAAAAACACGGAAGGAACTTCGGCTAAAACCGACAGCAAATCCGCGAAAGAGACCAAGGCCGCTAAGGCTGCAGAACCGGATAACAGCAATGAAGGCAAGGAATTCCGCGAGTTCTTCATCGATGAGCTGAAGGATATACTATGGGCGGAGAAAGCTCTGCTCAAGGCTCTACCCAAGATGGGTAAGGCTGCCACGGGAAAGGAACTGGCCGCCTCGTTCGATGAATATCTGAAGGAGACCGAGACCCAGATAACTGTTATAGAGAAGGTTTTCGGAATCATGGAGGCGAAGGCCGCCACAAAGAAATGCGATGCGATGGAGGGTCTTCTCTCCGAAGCAGACAGTATCATCTCCGACACCGACAAAGGTTCGTCCATACGCGACGCCGGCCTGATTCTGGCCGCTCAGAAGGTGAAGCACTATGAGATAGCCACATACGGAACGCTCGCCGCATTCGCCGATGCCATGGATAGGCCGGACGTGGCAAAAGAACTCCGATCTATTCTCCGCGACGAGAAGAAATCGGACAAGGAACTGACAGCACTGGCCCTCGAATCGGTCAACGAGGCCGCAGCCGAGGAATAATGAAAATGAGATACGCCCGTTTCGGAGCGTGTCTCTTTTTATTTTATACCAATGGCGCCTTCATGCCGCCCCCCAACCCAATACCAGCTGTATTTTGTCCGGATGAATATTTTTTCTTAAATTCGCAGTCGCAATTAAAAAGATAATCAACATGAAAGGGAAATCTTTATTCATACTGCTGGGAGCCGCAGTCATGGCATCCTGCTCGGGCAACAAGGGCACACAGACGACAGATTCAGCCAATAGTGAAGAAATTCAGACGAATACAGTGGATCTGCGCGGACAGTGGTGTCTTGAAAACATCGTTTTCGATGACACAACCTATGTACGTCCGGCAGAGCAGACTCCTGATGTGCGTCAGTACATCACATTCCAGGACTCAACATTCTCCATCCAGACCAATTGCAATACCATCCAGGGAGAATACCGTATTTCCGGAGACTCGATCTCGTTCCCTATGTCGCTGATGACCGAAATGGCCTGCGAGAACATGGCGGTAGAGGATGCTCTCCGCAAGATTCTGCCCGGCATCGCAACCGTCGACGTACAGAATGACTCGGTGGCCCGTCTATGCGGCCGCACGCCGTCGGAATACATAATGCTCATCAAGGCCACAGAGCCAGCCAAGACAGCCGAGTAACAAGCATCGACCCTAAAAAAATATATTGCGCGGCCGGACCTTGATGGTCCGGCCGCGCAATATCTCCTGCTGTTTTCCCCACAAGACAAAATCTGTGGATATTTGTCATGTACGCAAGACTGGAGTCTGCAAATATCGACGTAAACAAATGAAAATTTCCAACCTGAAAGGGTATCTCCTGGCTGCCGTCGCAGCTGCCGCATACGGAACCAATCCGGCTTTCGCCATTCCTCTTTACGACCAAGGGATGAATCCCAACACTGTGCTGTTGTTCAGATACATGATGGGAATTCCTCTCCTTGCCCTGGTGATGACGGCACGGAAGATATCGTTTAAAATGAAAAAGGAGGAAGTCGGACTGACAGCCATTCTCGGTATACTTATGGCTATGTCATCACTCACTCTTTTCGAAAGCTACAGATTCATGAATTCCGGCATAGCCTCCACCCTGCTGTTTGTATATCCGATAATGGTGGCTGTCATGATGATCTTCTTTTTTCACGAAAAGTTCAGATTTACCGTTGCCTTGTGCCTTCTTCTTATGTGCGGAGGCCTCATGCTGCTGATGAAGCCTCAGGGAGGAGAATCTATCAGCACATTAGGATGTCTGCTTGTCATGATGTCAGCCCTTACGTATGCTCTTTACATTGTTTTTGTCAATGTCTCCAAGACAGTCAGGAGTATCCCTACCACCAGACTCCTCTTTTATGTGCTTTGCTGGGGATGCATGATGTATCTGGCAATGATACCGCTGGGACACGAAGTGACTTTGCCGGCCGTAAAAAGCGGATGGCTGAATCTTATGGCCCTGGCCATAATACCGACGGTGTTGTCACTCGCATGCACCACAAGGGCCATACAGCTTATCGGCTCCACTCCCACGGCCATACTTGGTGCTCTTGAACCCGTCTCCGCAGTAATTCTGAGCGTTACCGTGCTTGGTCAAAGCATCACCATGCGTGATATTTTCGGTGGCCTTCTGATTGTGCTGGCAACCACTATCGTAATAGGAGACAAATCTGTTGACAGACTGATACTCCATGTCCGCAAGATGTTCCCCAGGATGCACCGTCAATCCGACAGACGGACACGCTGAGTAAATTTAAGACAGGTTGCGTGACAATAACATCAGGACCGCACTCCAAAAGTATTTAACTTCTTGAGTGCGGTCCATATATATAATTTAAAATCTACTTAGATCTTTCGTTTATCCCATTTGGGATGGGCCGGATCTTCAGCCACGAGAGCCTCCTTGAGACTGATGCCGAGTGCTTCCGCCAATTTCTCACCATAGCCATGGTCCGCATTGTAGCAGGCTCTGACATGCCGCTGTTTTATAAACAATGGCACTCCCTCCATGGCACGCGCAGTGTTCTCGCACGTCAGGATCTGGTCTTCGGGCGACATCAGACGCCATAGTTTGCCCGGTTGGGTATAATAGTCGTCATCATACTCACGCTCGTCATAGTTATAGGCGGCTCCGTGCAGTTCAAGCGGCAGCTCTTTCAGGTCCGGAGAGTCTTTCCATTCGCCGAAACTGTTAGGCTCATAGGATAACGTACGGCCAAAATTGCCGTCTGTGCGCATCTGTCCGTCACGGTGATAATCGTGCACAGGACATTTGGGCTGGTTTACCGGTATGAGATTATGGTTCACGCCAAGGCGATAACGCTGGGCATCCCCGTATGAGAAGAGTCTTCCCTGAAGCATCTTGTCCGGGGAGAAACCTATACCTTCGACTATATTCATGGGATTGAACGCCGCCTGTTCAATCTCGGCGAAGAAGTTCTCAGGATTGCGGTTCAGTTCCAGAATACCGACATCCCGAAGCGGGAAATCCTTGTGATACCACACTTTTGTCAGATCGAAAGGATTGATATGATATTGTCTTGCCTCATCCTCGGTCATGAGTTGCACCTGCATCAGCCAGCGGGGATATTCACCACGCTCAATGGCTTCGAAGAGGTCTCGCTGGTTGGACTCCCGGTCTTTGGCAATCACTTTCTCCGCTTCCTCGTCGGTCAGGTTCTTTATGCCTTGCAGAGTCCGCAGATGAAATTTCACCCATATCCGTTTATTATTCTTATCATAAAAGCTATACGTATGGCTTCCGAAGCCGTGCATGTGGCGGAATGACGCCGGTATTCCTCTGGGAGACATCGTGATCGTCACCTGGTGGAGAGCTTCCGGCAACAGAGTCCAGAAATCCCAGTTGTTTGTCGGGCTTCGCATTCCGGTCCTCGGATCGCGTTTCACTGCGTGATTGAGATCAGGAAATTTCAGCGGATCGCGCAAGAAAAAGACCGGTGTATTGTTTCCCACAAGGTCCCAGTTTCCCTCGTCGGTATAAAACCGCATTGCAAATCCACGTATATCTCTTTCCGCATCTGCAGCACCACGTTCTCCGGCAACTGTCGAGAAGCGGACAAGACATTCGGTCTTTTTCCCGATTTCAGAAAAGATGGACGCGCGTGTGAATTCAGTAATATCGTTTGTCACTGTGAAAGTGCCGAAAGCCCCCGATCCCTTGGCATGCATGCGCCGTTCCGGTATCACCTCTCTATCGAAATGAGCCAGCTTTTCCATGTACCATGGATCCTGAATCAGAGCCGGTCCCCGGACCCCGGCTGTCTGAATGTTTTGATTATCGGCAATCGGTCTGCCGTTTCCAGAGGTAAGTGTGTGTTTGTCCATATAACTAAATTTGATTCTACAAGTAAGTGTTCAGATTAAACAGAGACTTGTTATCGTTTAAATCTAAACGCTTGTTTTTACATAAAAACATTCGCCGAAACAGTTTGTTCACTCCTTAAGAGAGTTTGAATTTAACACGAATTTTATGTTGAAATGTTTTTTTAATTCTTTTTATCCACCCAAAGGGTCTTTCCTGTGAATGAAAGTTAAATTCAAACACTTTCCTGATCTTCAACTCCAAAATATCGCCAAATTTGGTAAGTCGGAGCAGGGAATATCGTCCAAATTTCCCCCAAGATAGGCATTCCGCGTCATCTCATTCAGCTTTGCTTTCCCATCAGGTATTGAATTGAGCAAATCGACATACTCTGTTTTTGGTGAATAAAATTTTGGCTCATCAGAGTTGGCAAGCAATATATTGGCTTGTAGATCATCTTTGCTGTTGCGAAGATTGGGATGATGAGCCTCAAAGCTGACCTCAATGTCGGCTTTGTTCTGTGCTTTGCTGCTATCGCAACAAATCACATTACCAATGCTGTTAATAGATGCTTCATTTCTCAGTAATCGGTTTCGATGTAATCAACAATTTCTTTCGGAAGATATTTTGTATAGTTCATTCCGTTGTATACTATGGTATAGCCCGCGACACCTCTGTTGCGTGATGGATTTTCAAGGCATTCTCTGCGCAAAAGCCAGAATTCCTCTCGTTTAATTGGTTCCCATTTCTCTTTGCCATATATACGATATTCAGGATTTCGTGCCTGCTGTATGCCATCGGCTACAAATCGGTATTGCCCCCCATCACACTCAGCCTGCAAAATAATTCCCGGCAGTCCGCAGAGTTTCCACGGGCCGTCACTTACCGGTATCTCGGGCGCAAACCATGCAGTCCATTTTCGTCCATGATAATCGGCAGTCGCCATAAAGCACTCATAATCTGCCACTGTCATTGTGGAATCGGTTACAACCCATTCGATATGCGGCATCGGTTCCTCCCACCTGAACTTTGTGGCACTGGCAATGTCGTAGGTATGGATCTTTTCGTCATTATTGGACTTGGTTATATAGAAAGAACCGTCTACCCTCGGAATCTGGTCAGACTGCTTCTTTTCGTAGCATATTCTTTTGAAAGTATTGAACTTCTCGAACCCCTCGGGGGTAGATTCGATTGAGTCTATATATTCAGTTTTCGGAGAATAGAATTTCGAATGATTCCCGTCTGTAAGAAGTATGTATTGATTTGTTACATCCGGCTCCGCGTTTCTCATAGTCTGCACAGGATGGGAGTATCGATAGCTCACCTCAATGTCAGCTCCGATCCGCGCGATAGCGACTGTCGCCATTAGGCACATTAAGAGAGCCATACTTATCCTTATACTTTTCATCTGAATTTATTCTGCTAATCTGAAACCAATAGATGAACATTTGAAATTAGGATTGCTTACAAACCGACGACCAGGATTATTATAATCCGGAATGACATTCCAGCTGCCACCACGGAATATCTTTCCTATGTCTGATTTTTTAGCTCCATGGGGATTCCTTTGGGTTTTCTCTGAATAATGCCCGTACCAGTCCTGCACCCATTCGGACACATTGCCGCCCATATCATATATGCAATGAGACGTTTCATAAATCGTGTGGATAGTTGGTCTCCTCCAAGTCATATTTGGGTGCCGTGTCTTTCTTCTCAGGCATTTTCCCATTTCCATATAGTGCGTTCATTTTTGCACCGAAGTTAGAGTTCTTATACCTCCACCAGTCATTGAAATACTTATTCCGGTGTTGTTTTCTTACGCCTCGTTTATCATCGTAAGCCATATACCCGACATCTGGAATTCCGTTCTGCCATAGCCCAGTTGCTGTAAAGCTGTATTCATGATTAGTGTCGTATGCTTCGAGAATCAGCCCCGGCAATCCGCATAGTTTCCACGGGCCATCTTGAACAGGGATTTCAGGAGCGAACCATGCCGTCCATCTTCGGCCACGATAAGGCGCAATCGCTTTAAAACAGTCATATCCGAGTATATTTTTTACTGAATCGGTCACTTCCCATTGCGGTTTCTCCCACTCTTCTTCATATATGCGTCGCTCTCCATCAAAATAATTTCTTTCCGTCAGACATCCATCCGGATAATTTTTATAAATGTAGCTCCAATAATAACCACCCGGCAGATTATGAGTTCCGTTTTTTTTATTCTCTTCCAGTGTGGCTATATATATTTCGGATTCAAGACTCGGATTTACAGCTGCAAGGGAATCTTTCCATAATCTTTTCACTCCGCAGAACAGTGACTTAGTTGCTCCGACGCGCAGCATCACCGGATCTTTAGAGAAGTGTGTGTGTCGTTGTGTGGTGTCGGTAATCTGAATACGGGTATAATGCGCTTCAAGGATTGCCGGTTCGGGATCCTTTACATAGTTGTCGGCATATACCGCGACTACCATAAGCATAAACAGATATGTAATAAACATTCTCATAATCTAACGTGAGTTCTATGAAAAGTAACTGATTGAAAATTTGGTGATTAGCGATAAAAGTATTTAAATTTAAAGGACTCAATTTCAAACCAATACTCTTATCGCTATGCTCACCGTGGACAAAATTACTGAAATTTTCGTAATGGCCGATGATTTCTGCAAAGTTTTTAACGCGATGCTCCGTCGCAGAGGGCTTTCTGAGACCCGGAAAGACATGAAGCGTAAGTACCATAGGGATTGCCGTATGTCACAGGCAGAGGTCATTGTCATCATGATAATGTTCCACAGTTCCAACCACAAGTGCCTCAAACACTTTTATCTGAACGAGATATGTCGGCGATACAGGCATCTGTGCCCCAAAACCGTTTCGTACAGCAGATTCACGGAACTGGAGAAATCCGTTGTGGTGCAGTTTGTCATCTTCGTAAAGAAATGTCTGTTGGGGAAATGCACGGGCATAAGTTTAGTCGACAGCACCCTGTTACGCGTGTGCCGCAACCAACGGATACACATGCACAAGGTGTTCAAGGGAATAGCGCAACGCGGCAAATGCTCGTTGGGCTGGTTTTACGGATTCAGGCTGCATCTGATATGCAACGACAATGGCGGACTGAGATCGATGTATGACAGAATACTTCTGAGAAAACGAGCCTTTATCGAGTCCATCAACGACGAACTCAAAAACAGCGCACAGATAGAACACTCGCGCCATCGTTCATTCCCCAATTTCATCGTAAACCTCATTGACGGTATTGCGGCTTATTGCCTGTTCCCAAAGATACCTATGATAAATTTAGAACGAGTGTATGATAACCAACTGACGATCTTATAATTATTTTAATCGAACCCACGTTATATTATTTCAGTAACCGGTATGGAGAATGTGATTTCGTGGTATGTGAAGAACGGAAAGCGGTGCTTGCCGTACAGGTCTCCTACAACATTTCATCTGAAAAAACAAGAAAGCGGGAGATCGCGGGCTTATTACTGGCCGCAAGAAATACAGGATGCTTAAGTACATGACAAAAATTTGAAAACATCGAATTTCGGGGTGTAAGTCGGAC
>ERZ777305.141-NODE-141-length-117151-cov-7.033041_pt1 | contig 117151 bp, 118 predicted proteins | sample MGYA00374965_ERZ777305 | MGnify/ENA primary metagenome ERZ777305 (study PRJEB29328, sample SAMD00013331) | mouse gut metagenome | study: EMG produced TPA metagenomics assembly of the Metagenome analysis of fecal microbiota from mouse which was promoted... | reverse complement strand
GGGTATTTTTATGTCCAAAGCATAAAAATACCCATATGGGTGATTTCCATAATACAAGCTTATCTTAGTCAACTGCTAGCATCTTCGTGCTATATTTTTATAGTAGCATATGCAGTGTTTTTTGTCAATACTTTTGCGCTATTTTTTGATTTTTGCAATAAGAACGGAATAAAATTAATCCATCTAACATGTAGAGGTGAGATGGAAGAGCCCTAACCAAAATGGTGTCACTAAGAGCTCGGGGGGGCGAGATTAATGACACCATTTTGGTGGCGGGAGTTGGATTTGAACCAACGACCTTTTGGTTATGAGCCAAACGAGCTACCAGGCTGCTCTATCCCGCGATACGACCTAATTATACATCAACTATTTAGATAATGCAATAGGTTTTTCGTTCTCTCGTAGAACAAAATAGAGGAGAGGCGGAAGAAGGTAGATTTGGAGGGCGTTGGGGAGGCCGGAGAAGAATTGCAGGGTGACGAGATAGGCAATAATGAGCGATAATAACATGGGCAAAGCGGGATGTTGCCAAGATGTAGAGGTAGCTTTGGTGGTGGCACTACGGCCATCGACGAATTTGGCTGGGAAAATTCGTGGACAAAAAGCGAGGAGGAGATTGAAAATAATCAAAATAATGCCGACAAGGCCGAGCTCAAGTAAAAGGCTAATGGGCTGATTTTGAACGATTTCTTTGGGAGTAGTGATAACTTCTGGGAAGGCACGGTGCATGGCGGTACCAGCCGAACCAAGACCAACACCGAAAAGAATACTATGACGATTGTAGTTTATCACCGTGTAAGAAGAACAGGTATCATTGAAAAGTGAGTCGTGAGGACAATCATGACCAATACGAACAGTTCTAAGGTTGGCACCGGGGGCAGCAAACCAAGTTTGAAGAGCGATAGAGTTAAGATTGAGGCGGATATCGGTAGATTCAGCAATGTAACCATCAAATTTAGACCCCTCCATTTGCTGTGTTACCACAGAAGATGAATCTTCTGTGGTAACCTCTTGAAGGGTTTGATTGACTTCTTGCGGGCGCAGATCAATAATGCCGAGTGAAAGCTGATGGATAGATTTGGTAACACCAGAGACAAAAGTTTCGTGCATAGGGCCAATGACAGAAAAAAATCCTTGAGCTACAAGTGTAAAAGCGAGGGCAGTAACCGGAATAAAGATTAACGCAGGGCGAAACTTGCGCTGGGTAATGGTAAAAATAAGCAAAATTGCTAAAGCAACCGCGAAAGCATAAATCGCGCCCCGGGAAAAGGTGAGGAAAAGGGTGGAAGAAAATAAGAAAGCCAAAATCGCAATGGGAGCTACTCGTATTTTTGATTTTGTTAATATCCACAATGAGAGGAGAGTAGGAGAAAGGAGGAGATTGCCCATGAACTGAGGTTCAATAGCAAAACCGGAGGGATGTGGGAAGCCAAAGGTTTGCGAAACACAACCGGGGCAAAGCAGGGTGGTTTCTCGGCCGACGCCACAGACATCCAAAATCGCTTGGAGCCAGCAGATAATACAGATAATGGCGCTAGAGATGAAAAAAGTTTTGAGTAGGGTATGGCGGAAATTCTTAGCGGGGCTAAGGAGGGGGGTGACATAGATAATAGCGAAAACTGCGAAGAAAAGAAGCCAGATGATGCCAGCAGTGAGGATGGCTCGGGTGGTGTTTTCCGACCAGAAAATAGACAGTGTGGCGTAGAATGGAAAAAGAGAAAAGAGGAAAAATTTACGATTACTGATACCGCCCGGATGTTTTCCACAAAACAACATCTGCGCAAAGGCAATAATATCAAACATCACCAACCAGATCAGCGGGAGTGAGAGCTCAAAGTTCATAGAAGCGCTACTACCAAGGCGGATTACTGGGTAATAAGAGAAAAATAAAACCACAGGCAAAGCGTATAATAAAGCAAAATAGGCGCGACGAAGAAATCTCATAAGAAATCTTTCCCGTTAATGATTTTGGTGATTCCCTGGGTAAAATTGTCGGTGGAAAACTTGGCGGCAGACTGAATGGCGACGGCGGGGCTAAACTTGACTTGCTCAAACTTTTGCATGGCTTTGACGAGAGAATCAACATTTTGTTTGGGGAAAAGCAGGCCGTTCTTCCCCGGTGTAACAATGTCGCAACTGCCGCCTTCGGCATAAGCAATCACCGGACAACCGGCAGCTAAAGCCTCGACTGGTGCAATGCCAAAAGGCTCAAGGCTGGGGAAAATGTAGGCCGAGGCAGATTGAAGATGCTGAGCAAGCTGGTCGGCTTTGACCCAGGGGATAAATTTGATCAGTGGTGAACTATTCGCGAGATGCACCAGATTGGCATGCTCGGGGCCGTCACCGATTACCTCAAGAGACTTATTCGCTTGCAAACAGGCAGAAATAGCCAAGTCAACACGTTTCCAGGTGACTTGACGGCAAGAAATTACGAAACCGGAACGCTTTTTGGGCTTCTTGGGAGTGAATTTTTGTTCGTCGACCGGTGGAAAAACCACTTTGGCATCGCGATGATAATACTTTTTGATTTGGTCGGCAGCATGGTGAGAAATGGTAACAAATTGGTTAGGTCGCTGGGCGGCGCGATAGTCGGCTTTGCGTAAAGGTTTAACGAGGATTTTGAGACCAAGGCGAGCAAGCGGATTAAAAATGCCAAAACCGGGATTTTGGAGATATTTGTCGTAAAATTGCCAATAATACTGCGTGGGGACGTGGCAATAACAGAGATGAAAACAATTTGAACTTGTTCTAGCGGAACTAGTTCGCACGCTTTTAGCTTCGGCGCCGGTAACGGAAATTACGAGGTCGTAATCCGACAAGTCGAGGTGAGAAAAATAAAACTGGCGTAAGACACCCAGAAAACGGCGTAGACTAGCCGGAAAGAGATTGAGCCATCCAGTACGAACATCGGCGTCCCGAAACCAGTCAATTCCCTTGGGGCGATATTGCGAAGTATAAATTGGTGCATCGGGATACATGCGATGAAGCTGGAGGAGAACTTTTTCGGCACCACCAGGAGTGGTGAGCCAATCACAAACGAGGGCGACTTTCATTTGGCACCTTTACGAAACAGCACAGCACCGATGGTGCGGAACATAATACGAAAATCCATGCCAAGTGACCAATTTTGGATGTAATAAAGATCAAGTGCACGACGTTCGTCAAAAGAGATATCACGCCGACCAGAAACTTGCGCCAATCCAGTGAGGCCGGATTTGACAGAAAGCAAAAGTGAGCGATCGCCATAGTGATGCAGTTCCCCAGGGACGAGAGCACGGGGGCCAACTAGAGAAATGTCGCCACGCAAGACGTTAAATAGCTGCGGAAGCTCATCAAGTGAAGTGGCACGGAGAATTTTACCAAGCTTGGTGATGCGGGGGTCATTAGGAATTTTATCACCGTTTTGACGGTATTTTTTGATTAGCCCAGGCTTGCCCATTTTAGTGAAAGCTTCTTCCGGTGAAAGACCGCAATACTCTGGCTTCATGGAACGGAATTTGTAAATCTTGAAACGGCGATTATAGCGTGAGAGGCGGATTTCGGCATATATAGCTGGGGCTTTAGGGTCAGCAATCTTCTGCAAGATAAAGATAATTCCCATGGGAACAGTGGCAATCACGAGTGCGATACTACTAAAGATAATATCACAAATACGTTTGACAACTTTGGCACCACCGGCGAGCGGCGTGACATTGACTAAAATGGCCGGGGTGTCACCTACGAGCTCTAAATCACCCATTTGCGAAGTGAGCATAGAATTGGATGGGACAAAATAATACAGAAGATGGCGCTCAATCGCTTGACGATAAACGTAATCGGTGCGACGATCGTCAGTCTGAAAAATCACATCAGGCTTAGCCTTGCGCAAGGCCTCCTTGAGTGAAGAATATTGTTTGCGACGCAAATCCTTGGGTATATATTTGGCAGCTGCAACTACGCCAGCCAGAGTAAAACCAGACTCGGGAAAAGCGGCTATGTAGTCAGAAAGATATTCGGTGTTTTTGGTGCTACCGATAATCACCGCGCGCAGAACAGCGCGTTTGCTTTTGAGGATAAAACTGCGAACCATGTGAACTAAGCCACGAAAGATACAAAGTAAGAAAAAACAAGAGGCAATGGTATAAATTGCCATAATGCGTACCGGGAAAAGGTCGACCCCGAGGAAAAAATCATAGCTAATAATCGCCATGACGCCTACAACTGAAGCCAAGAAAAGGCGTCCGATTTCGGACCAGTGGCTACGATTAAGAAAAATTGTGCGCCGGTAGAGGCCAAAAGCGGCTAGGATAATGATATAAATGGGTAGCAATAACAGCAGTGATGCGACGAATTGCCAAGGTTTGGATTCAAAATAAAATGGCCGTTGGTCGAGGTGGGTGCGCATAAAATAGGCCACCAAAAAGGAGAAGCAAATCGCAAAAGCGTCACCTAAAATTAGGCAGATGCGAAAAATTAACCCAAAGTCCTTCTTCATACCCTATATTATATAACAGATTGTGTGCTAAAATAAGAGTATAGTTTTTGGAGGATGTATGAAAAAAGATAAAGTTTTATTGACTGGTGGTACGGGATTTATCGGCTCACATACCGCAGTGGAGTTGATTGAAGCGGGGTATGAGGTGGAGATTTTGGACAATCTCTACAACAGCAAGTTGACCGCTTTGGATAATATCGAGAAGATTACTGGTGTGCGGCCGAAATTCCACAAGGTGGATATTCGTGACGGCGAAGCGCTAGCTAAGGTGTTTGCGGAAGGTAAATTTGATACGGTGATTCATTTTGCCGGGCTCAAGGCTGTGGCGGAGTCGGTAGAAAAACCGCTAACTTATTATGAAGTAAACATTGGCGGTACGATTAACTTGTTGGAGTGCATGCAAGAATTTGGTGTACACAAAATTATCTTTTCGTCTTCGGCGACAGTGTACGGTGAGCCCGATTCCCCACTCTGCGTAGAGGGCTTGCCAGTGGGACGGAACTTAGCAAATCCGTATGGGCGTACAAAATACTTTATCGAAGAGATTTTGCGCGATGTCGCCGTGAGTGATCCAGAATTTAGAGTGACAATCTTGCGTTATTTTAACCCGATTGGAGCACACGCATCTGGTTTGCTGGGTGAAGATCCAAACGATAAGCCAAATAACTTGATGCCAATTGTGATGAAGGTGGCAGCAGGTGAGATTCCTGAGCTTTCGATTTATGGCAATGATTACGATACGCCGGACGGCACTTGCATTCGCGATTATATTCATGTGGTGGACTTGGCCAAGGGGCACGTGGCGGCCGTGAAGAAAATCGGTGAAGACGAGCAGGTACAAGTATATAACTTGGGCACCGGACGCGGACTTTCGGTGATGGAAATTGTGAAAGCGTTTTCTAAGGAAAGCGGATTGGCTTTGCCACATAAAATCGTGGGGCGGAGAGCTGGAGATTTGGCGTCATTATGTGCCAATCCAAGCCATGCGGAAGAAATGCTGGGTTGGAAAACTGAGTTAACGATTGACGACGCCATGCGTGATACTTTGAACTATCTAGAGAAGCAAGGTGTAAAAATCGGATAATCATATATACATTGTATGTAATCTGTATAGACGTTGTATAGACAGATTTATCTCGCAATACAGCGAATTGGTTCACCTGTAGCCATGCTATTATATCCACCGCCGGTAGTGTAGGAACTTCTAGCTGCCGTTAAAGAGGTTTTTGAGAACTCTAGCATTATGCCTTCGCCGGTTGACGCGCGTGTACCACTCCACATCACACCATATACCCCTAAATTAACAAGGGCGCCTGAATATGGAATAACGTAGCCTGAACGGACAAAGTATAGGGGGGCGGCAGCGATGTTGTAGTTGCCAGAAGTTAACGATCCGGAATCTCCATATTGCCCTCTTGAGGCTAATCCGTAAGTTTTTAGCAAATAAAATCTTGAGCCGCTAGTATCGGCAGATCCTTCTGGTAACGTCCAGCCTTTAGGGCAGATACTTTCTGGGGCCAAAACGCCACTTGCTTCCCCGCCATAGCCAGTCCCAGCAGTGGCTGTGTTGTATTGGTAATAATTGCCAATTAGATAATGTGCGTCATAGGTTTTTGCTTCTTGGTCTACAGCGATTAGCCCATTATAGTTTAGCCCGCTCGGACGGACGAAGGTTCCCTGTTTAGCTACGAAGGTTGGCTTCCATTCATCACCAGAAACATCTACAAACCCAACCTCAGCACACATTTCTCCAATATTATCGTCCGAAGTAATGGATTTATTACAAGTGTTACCAGCTTCGGGCATCGCTAGGACAGTTTTGTCGCCCCAACTCCACGAATTTGTATCTTGATATTTATAGGCATTTCTGGTTAGGTCAAGATGAACAGCGTTTGTTGCTTGCGGTGGATAGGTTGAGCGACTATTCCATTCTGCCGAAATATCCGAATCTACTGGGCTAAGACCTTTTTCGGTGAGATTAAGCGCTAGGTTTTGAGTCATCCAACAATTGCCGTCTTTGAGTTTTTCCACCCAGTAGCTATTGCCATCGCGCGTGTCGATAAGCTGTTTGGTACTGCCCTCGGCGGTATTAGCACAAATTTCACTAGTCATATTCTGCATATACGTAAGCTGCGAGAAGCTGGTGATAGTAACCGGATTAGCTACAACAGATATAACAACGGAATTACTATACTGTCCAATAGGTAGCTCGGAATTGATAAAAGCGCCAAAAGTTAAATCGTATTCATCTTTAGGATTGTTAGTGGTGGTTGTTTTAATAGATGTGGACTCGCCACTATTGCCCGCCGCTACTGGTTGATAAGTTTTATCTTGTCCAGAATCTAGACTATAACCCCAGCTATTAGCAGCGAATTCGCTAGCTTTGGAATTAGCTGCCACTGGCTTGATGACGGCCGTATTAGTAGAGTCTATACTTTTAAGATTGGCCGTATTGTCACCAGTTGACATGTATAGCGTGTAACCATCGCTACTATTTGTGGCTACTAAGAGTTTGCCAGTGGCTGACCCAAAATTGCCATTGACTGTAGGCTCAATTGCCATACGCATAGTGCTGGGCAAAGCTAGGGAAATTACGGGAAGCACATCAGCACTAACATAAGTACTGGCCGAATCTGTGCCATCATCTGCGTAACTTATATTAGTAACGGGGTAAAACATGGTGAGTATTAGGATCCCAATTATACCTAGCGCACTATAGCTAAATATTAACTGCGCGTTATGTGTTTTTCTTTTTACCATAAAGTTTACCTCCGTTTAAGTAATCAAAATATAGCATCACTCACCTATACTTTTGGTTACTTGATTATTTATTGGCCACCTTGAGTGTCGCTAAAATCGTATCTAGAGTAGATTAACTAAAGCTATAAGGTCATGCTTTAGGCGTAGAAAGGTCTACTGCTAATACAAAAAGCGACACCGCAAGGTGTCTAACTTCCATTCGTAACCTGTACACTCGCAAAACGAGCAGAACAATTTACTTATGCGGTGCCGCTTAAGGTTGTCCTGGGCGATATTTGCTCTCTGTGTACAGATATGAATGGTATAAAATACTACCAAAATTTGGTCACGATGTAAGTTAGACAATTCTATTATAGCATAGATTTTATAAATACAAGTAGTTTTAGATTATTTTAGATAAGAATAAATTTTCCAGGCGAGTTTGAATACCGGAAGCCCCAGCAAGAGGGAGCACATGGCAAGCTGATCGCGTTTGCCAGAATGAGGGTTTTGCAGAACCCATGCTTTGTGCGTTCGGAGATAATCGATAATCCCCTGCTCGGTTTCGTCAAACTTTGTGCGGTCGGATGGTATGGGTCTAGCTAAAACCATTTGGCGCAAGATACTAAACCGCGCATGCATGCGGCGGAGATTAGTAACATCATGAAGCTTTGGGAACTTCTGGTTGATTTCGTCACACATCCGGTCGGTTAGTTCGATGAGGTTGAGTTTACGGAAATTGAAAGCTTGATGAATAATAGAACCTTGATTTTGATGATATTCGTATAGTGGCAGAGGAATAAAACTGACATAGTGGGGGCATTGCATAATGAGACGATAGGTAGTGCCGACATCTTCGTAGAGTTTCCCCACCGGAAATTGCACAGTTTTAAATAAATCACGATGGTAGAGTTTTCCACAAGCAGACATAGTGAAACCCTGTTCTAGGAGCATTCGCTGCAGACAGGTTTCTACGGTAAGACTCTGGCGTCCGACCGCATCTGGATCTATTGGGCCTTCTTTGGAAGATAGCGCACCTGCCATGGGGTGGGATTTTCCTTTTGAGTTAACCTCAGCGAAAGAACAAATCCGCACTGGGTCATTGCGAAGACTGATTAGAACCTCGAGCATGGTTGGAGCGATGGCATCATCAGAGTCAACAAAAGTAATATACTCGCCCCTAGCTATCTTGAGAGCTGCATTGCGAGCGGCGGACAATCCAGCATTTTTTTGGTGTAACACACGGATATTTTGATGCTGCTTGGCGAGTTGGTCGCATAATTCCCCGGCGCCGTCGGGAGAACCGTCGTCAACCAGGATAATCTCGAAATTGGGATAGGTCTGAGCGAGTATAGAGTTAACGCAGCGCTCAAGAGTGGACTTGGTGTTATAAACTGGGACGATGACCGAAATCAGTTCGAGTTTTTTAAACACGATTTTTAATCTCATCAAATTTAGCCAAGGCAGCGGCGATAGTCTTGTCCATATCGTAATAAGCGTATTCGCCGAGACGACCGCCAAAGATGATGTTTTGCTCGCTGGCGGCGAGGTCTTGATACTTGGACAGAACTGCGCGGTCTTCGGCAGTATTTACTGGATAATATGGCTCGTCGCCAAGATGCCAAGTCTTACTGTATTCACGCACAATAACGGTCTTGCCAGACCCTGGCGCATAGCAACCAGTGGTGCGCTCAGGATGAAAATGCTTAAACTCGTGGATACGTGTATACTTAGGCTCGAGATCGGCATAGTTCATCACGGGACAACCCTGAAAATCGTCCACGTCAAGCACCTCTTTCCCCAAATCCAAACTGCGCCACTTGAGTTCACCAAACTGATAATCATAAAAGCGGTCAATCGGGCCAGTGTAAATCGTGAGAATCCCTGCGTCACGTAAGCGCTGAATCTCGGAATCGGTGAAATAATCAGTTTCAAGGCGAACTACAATCTTATCGCCACAACTATCAATCATATTCTGGAACCAGGCTTCGTAACCGTCAACCGGCAAACCTTCGTGGGTGTCATTAAAATAGCGGTTGTCGTAATTATAGCGCACCGGCAAGCGCTTGATAATATCGGGGGAAAGCTCCTCAGCTGGGGTTTGCCATTGCTTAGCGGTGTAATTCTTGATGAAGGCATCAAATAGCGGCTTACCAATCAGTGAGATTCCCTGCTCAGCGAGATTTTGCGGGTTTTCTGGGGCACTGGCAGCCTGGCCAGCGATCTTAACTTTAGCTTCGTCCGGTGTATAGGCGGCTTGGAAGAATTGATTGATAGTGCCAAGGTTAATCGGTAGTGGATATACTATGCCATCATGCGTAGTGTAAACCTTGTGGATATAATTGGTGAATTTAGTGAATTGATTAACATATTCCCAAACATTTTCAAGCGAAGTGTGAAAAAGGTGGGCGCCGTATTTGTGACATTCAATGCCGGTTTCTGAATCAAATTCAGAATAACAGTTACCACCGATATGATTGCGCTTATCAATCACAAGAACCTTTTTATCACATTCGTTGGCGAGACGCTCAGCCATAGTCAAACCGAAGAGACCAGCACCAACAATTAAAACATCATATTCCATTTTTACCTCCTTTAACTCCATAACCCTTCGTAAGCTTTGGCGACGATTTCAGGGTCACCTTCAGTGGCAATCTTGCCGTTTTCAATTAAAATCGCACGATTACAAAAGCGACGGACGTTTTCCATAGAGTGTGTGACAAGAATCACCGTCTGCTTGCTGCCTTTGAGGCTAGAGAAATAATTATTACACTTTTCTTGGAAGGCCGCGTCACCAACAGCAAGGACTTCGTCGAGAATGAGAATGTCGCCCTTGGCACGGATAGCAATGGAAAAGGCTAAACGCACCTGCATACCGGAGGAATAATTTTTAAGCTTGGCATCCATAAAGGGCTCGAGTTCGGCAAACTCCACGATTTCTTGGTACATAGCATCCATTTCTTTGTGCGAGAAGCCAAGCAAGGCACCGTTAAGATAGACGTTCTCGCGGCCAGTGAGCTCAGGGTTAAACCCGACGCCGAGCTCAATAAATGGAACCAGCGTACCATCGACTTCGATGTTTCCCTGCTCAGGGAAATAGATTTGGGCCAAGATTTTGAGCAAGGTCGACTTACCAGAACCGTTGCGACCAACAATACCAACGAACTCACCAGGCTTGATTTCGAAGCTAATGTCATCAAGGACTTTTTGTTCGGTATAACCTTTGACACCTTTGAGCCAGTTGAAAATGGCTTGCTTGAGGCCGGACGCTCGCTCTGTTGGCAAACGGAAACTCTTGTGTAAATGTGTAGCCTTGATGGCAAAATCAGGTCTTTGGGACGAATTTGTATGTACATTGTCCACACATTGTATGTCATTTGTATTACGTTGAGTAGTTTTTTTATGCAATTTTGGCATTTAGACCTCCTCCGCAAAGCGTTTTGAGCGTTTTCGGAAAAACAGGGCGGCGAGCGCTAAAACTAAGATGACGAGCAAAATTGGGACTATTTGAAGAGCGCTGGGCAAGATCTGCCAAGCAGTGATGGTTTCGGTGGTAATGAGATTATAGCGTACATCCTGGATGACCTGCGCAATGGGATTTAACATAATAATGCGGGCAGCTAATAAACCAAAACCGCTCGACTCGAGTACCATCGAAAGCGGATAAATGATTGGGATGGCATAAAATAACGCCTGTATCAGTACGTCCCAGATAGAGGTGACATCGCGATATTTGACATTGATAGCACCAAGCAAGAAAGAAATGCCGAGCGAAAAAGCGTAGAGTTCAAGCACAAGAAACGGCACGATAAGCCAAGACCAAGACGGTGTGACGCCGTTAATAAGAGCAAAGATTACCACGACGCAGAGATTGATAGCGAGGTTGATTAGCGCAGTGGCGGTAGCGGAAACCACAATGATATATTTGGGGAAACTGATTTTACGCAAGAGGTCGCCGCGGAGGACGATAGCTTGGATGCCTTGGCTGGTGCACTCGGTGAAGAAACTCCAGAGTACGGTGCCGGTAAGCAAATAAACTGGATAATGTGGAATATCCCCACCGAAGCGGAGAAGTTTAGCGAAGACAATGTAGAGAATAGCGAAGGTGAGCAGGGGGCGTAAAACGGCCCAGAGATAGCCCAAAACTGACCCCTGATAGCGGAGCTTGAAATCCGTTTTGACTAGCTCGCCGAGCAAGATACGATTCTTGCGGCAAAGGATGTGTGGAATTCCCATAACTGTGACTATTATAACATACGTGCCAATATCTTTTCAGTAAGTTTGGGGGCGTGGAGCATAGCTTGGGCGAGGAGCCAATAACGCGGAGTAAATTCGGAACGTTTGAGCAAGCCTTGAGCCTTGGCAGTGCGAAGCTCAGTGAGCATGGTTTGGTAAAATTCCCTGGCGGCTGGAGCAGGTAGGCGCAAAATATTCCAGAGATAGTTGCCAAATTTGGCACCGATAACGGTTGGAGTGAGATTTTCTAGTTGATGCTGGCGGATAAACTCCATAATGCTGGCATATTCTTGAGGAACACACTGAATCTTGCCGGCGCTATTACTAGAAGAGTTGGCATTATCTACGCGATAATGAAGAAACGCATCAGTGGTCAGAATGACACGCTTAGCCAGGGCTAGAGTTTTGGTATTAAAACCGACATCTTGGTAAGAAGCGCCTGGTGTAGGTAGAAACTCAAGATGGTTCTCTAACAAGAACTCGCGGCGATAGATGGCTGACCAGATAGCTGGCGGGAGGCGAAAAACAAAACGTTTATCGTGTGGATAGATAACCTTGCCAGTGTCTTTAGGATGGATAACTTCGAGCTTACGATTTTGTCCATTCTCTAACAGAAAATAATTTGATTTGACAATGTCAGCATGATGCCAGTGGGCGAGCTGATAAAGTTTTTCAAAAGCGTTAAGTTCGAGATAGTCATCAGGTTCGAGGATACCGATATACTCGCCATGGGCGAGCTTGATTCCCCGGTTCATACTGTCGCCGTATCCAGTATTGGTCTTGTCTAGAACGACAATGCGTGGGTCCTTGGCGGCAAATTCTTGGATAATCGCAAGAGAATCATCCTTAGAGCCATCGTTAATACAAATAATCTCAATATCAGCAAGCGTTTGATTAACAAGGCTGGTGAGAGCGGTGCGCAAAAATTCGGAAGCATTATAGACTGGAACAAGAACCGAAACTTTAGGCATGTATCACCTTGCTAGTTTTGCGAGTTAGCTGGATGGCGGCAAAAATTACGAAAATCACTAGAAGCGGCATAGTGTAGCGACGCATTACTTCCACCATGAGCGAAATGGCGATAATGCCACAAAGACAAAGCATAAGGAATAAAGTATAGGTATCAAAGTGCCATTTACCAGCTCCGGATGGACGCCAAAAAATACTTAGACAATAAACAAAAGTTAGAACAATACAGACGAAGAACATAATAACACCGAGACTGTGAGCGGCGAGGTAGGCTGGATTGTGGTCGGAGAGCTGAAAACCAGATACGACTGGCCAGGTGATAGTTTCGGAATCATCGGCAAAAAGAGTGACCGATTTGTTGAGTAGGTGTGGTAGAAGTTTGATTGACCCCATGGCTTTGTAGCGGTCAATGGTCATTTCGAGAAAATGTTGCTGAATGGCGACAACATCCGTTTCTTCAGCTGACTGACCATAAAGTAGCGGTCCGAGCAGGGCGGAGTCTTCGCGCGACCAGTGACCATTGGTATCATAGTTGGCACCGATAAAGAAGTTCCAACCCACACCAACGCTGCCAGATACAGCGTAAGGATTGATGGCTTGGTGGCCGAGGTTGATAAGTTTTCCACAACCAATACTCGTACAAGCTACTAGCAAAAGGCTGATGATAGCAGGAATGAGGAGCGTTTTGCCGCGACGCAAGACCTCATAAGCTAAGACTAGCGCAAAGGCAATTAGAATTACTGTGAAAATTGGACGATAAGCATTACCAATACCGATAGAGGAGCCAAAACCAACCATGACAAGAAGAATTTTCCACCAACAAGGTTGCCGTAAAGCTCGGATTGCGAAATAGCTGAGCAATAAAGTGATGGCTAGCCACATATTAGTAACAACGATAGAGAGGCTACAACCGCAAAATAGAATTTCTAATGGATTGAGTAGCCAGAAAATTGCGCCAAGGCGGGCGGAGGTTTGACCACGCCATTGTTTGAGCAAAAAATAAATCACAATTACCGTGACAAGATCAAAGATGAGGTTAGAAAAAAGCACGGCATTATAATTAGTGCCGAAAATTTTCATAAAACCAGCAAGTGTGGCAGAGTAGGTCATGAGGTGGGGGAAAAAAGCTTCATAGATTCCCTCAGTAGGCTGAATTTCTTCACCATTTGCCAGAGCAGGTGCATAATACCAGTGGATGCCGTTATCCGAAAGTGAATCTTCTTGAAGACCATAACGGCTGCCCAGAGCCAAGAAACTGAGGCGAACGGCAATACCAATTATTAGCGCAATAACTAAGGCGATGCGTAAAACTTGAGCTGAATTGACCTTGGACCAGCGCTTTTTAAGCCACTGTGAAAGTTTGAGATAACGTTGGCGGTAAAGCAGACAGGCTACAATAACCAAGCTAATGAAAATCACAAATAGGAGTAGAGTGGGTACAATTTCTAGACCTTGACTGAGATAGGTTAGTATGACCCAACCCAAAACTACGCTAGTGATGATAGTGATGACTTTGTAAAAAACCTTGCCGACCGTGTCCATATTTATTTGGCATCCGATTCTTGTTTTTGTAAGTCTTCGGAAACGCAGTAGCGTGGGCGGGCTTTGGTTTCGTTGTAGATTTTGCCGATATATTCACCAATAATGCCAATGAATAGGGTTTGAAGACCGCCAACAAGCCAGATTGAGCATACGGTGAACGTCCAACCCTGCACAGTGTTACCGAGAATATTCACGATAAGTGAGTATAGCAAAATAATTGCACTAATAAAAGTCATAATGACTCCTAAAATTGCAATGATACGTAATGGACGTACGCTAAACGAAGAAATTCCATCCCAAGCGAAACTGAGCATTTTAGTAAGTGGGTATTTTGATTCCCCAGCAAAACGCTCTTTACGTTCATAATAAACCACTTCGGTCTTAAAACCGATTAACGGGAAGATACCACGCAAGAAAAGATTAACTTCTTGGTATTTTTCTAACTCATCAAGCACTTTGCGGCTAGTGAGACGATAATCGGCGTGGTTGAAAATTACATCTACACCCATAAGCTTCATGAACTTGTAGAATCCCTCGGCGGTGGTGCGTTTGAACCAAGAATCTTTTTGACGTGAAGATCGGACACCATAAACGATTTCGGCATCGTCCTGATATTTTTCCAACATTTGGTCAATGACATTAATATCGTCTTGCAAATCTGCATCCATACTAATAACACTGTCGGCGCGCGTTTTGGCGGTCATTAAACCGGCCAATAAGGCATTTTGGTGACCACGATTACGGGATAAGCTAATGCCGACGATGTCGGAGTTTTTCTTGTGCAAATCACAAATCTTAGACCAAGTTTGGTCTTTGCTGCCATCATTAACAAACATAATTTTGCTATCAGAGTGAATTTGCTTCTTCTGTACTAATTCTTGAAGCTTGGCTGACAGTTGTTTCGCAGTTTCTGCAAGCACAGCCTCTTCGTTGTAGCACGGGACGACGATATATAGGGTTGGTTGTTTATGCGACATGCTCTCTCCTTTTCGTATATTATACACCACTAGCTTGTAAGTTTTGGTGTTTTTTGAGATAATAGTTAGTAAATTAGAGGAGAGGCGTATGCAGCAATGGTGGCTGAAATTCCGGCAGATGGAAAATAGAGTTTTGGATTTTTTTGTAAAACATAATATTTTAATTATTATTGCAATCGCAACGGTACTGGCGCTAGTGGTAAGGTTGAAATTCCGGCAATTTGAATCAGGCGATTTTATTGTTTTTTTGCAACCATGGTTTGATGAGTTGCGAGCGGGCGGAGGTTTACCGGCAATTGCAAACTATACGGGCGACTACAATATGCCCTACGTGACAATTCTCGCTTTGCTAACTTATCTTCCCTTTTCGGCACTGACATCAATCAAGCTAGTTTCAATAGTTTTTGATTTCGTATTGGCAATTAGTGCAGCTTATTTAGTATATACAGTAGCAGCTAAAAATCGAAAAATGCTGGCGGCAGGAACTTATATGGTTATGCTGTTTTTGCCACAAGTTTTCTTGAACAGTGCCTGCTGGGGGCAGTGTGAAGCAATTTATGCTAGTTTTTGTATTTTAGCGTTGACGTTTTTGATTAAAGAAAAATACTGGCTGTCGTTTATTTTACTAGGGGTGGCATGTGCGTTTAAATTACAATTTATCTTTATTTTGCCAATTTTCGTAATCGTTTATTTAATGAAACGTAAATTCTCGATTTTGAACTTTTTGATTATTCCGGTGGTAAATTTGATCTTGTGTATTCCGGCACTACTGATGGGTAAACCCTTAATAGATTGTTTAACAGTTTATCTAGGGCAAACTCAGACTTATGCTGAACATACGGGGTTAAATTTCTTGAATTTCTACACAATCTTCGATACTGGGGCAGAATATTGGAACCTAGTGGGAACTATCCTAGCAATGATGATTTGCGTAGGGACGGTCTTCTGGATAATTAATCATAAAGTAGAGCTAAATAACCAAAAAATCCTACTACTGGCGACATGGTTTGTAGTGATTATTACATTCTTCTTGCCAGGAATGCACGAAAGATACTTGTATGTGGGAGAGATTTTAGCAATTATATATTACATTGTCTATCGTAAACAAGGCGTATTGGCGTTAGCAATTAGTGTAGCAGCCTGGATAACCTATGCGCATTATTTGTTTGGGCTAGAATATAATCCTTTGCCGTACGCATTAGTGCTGGTAGCAGTGGTTGCAAAATATACTCGAGATGTTTTTGCAGAATTAGGTGCATCACGTTGAGCTTTTGACGGCGGTGAGATACCACTTTTGTGAATTACCGCCATGTTTATCCCAAAGCTGAATATTGGTGCGATTTTGAGTATATCCACCATAGAGGTCGAGAGCTTTGCTACCGTCACAGGCTGAAATAATAGTGTACGAACCATCACTTTCTTTTTCGATGCGCCAACGTTGGCCACAACCATTGTTGCCATGCCAAGTCTGTACGTTGGTGCCAGACTGAGTATATCCGCCGTAGAGGTCGAGGTATTTATTTGTATGGGAGTTGTATAAGCTGTAATCATCGGTGGCAACGTTATAAGTAATTTCCCACTGTTGTCCAGCACCACTATGCGCATCAAAAAGTTCAATATTAGTGCCAGCTACCGTATACCCACCATAGATATCAACAGCTTTGACTTTGGCGAGCGATGACTGCAAGATATAGGTTCCGTCCTTGATTACTGGAGATAATTTAGTAAACCGCCAGCTTTGACTCTTAGCGCCATTATAGGAGGCAAGTTGGATGTTCTGACCATCAGTAATCTTTTGACCGGCGGTATCAATAACATGGCCATTAGAGCAGGTTGTCATGAGATAATACTCTTTTCCATTAGGAACAATACGCCAACGTTGAGCGCAAGAACTGTTGCCTTGCCAAATCTGAATATTGCGACCGGCAGTAGCGATGCCACCACTTAGATCAAGCATTTTTTGAGAATTGGGGTTCATGATGGTGTAATAATCACCGTCGGCGTGATATTGGAAACGCCATTGCTGAGATACGCCTAGATGTGAGGACCAGACTAGCGCATTAGCACCATTGTTGACATTACCACCACTTACGTCAATTGCTTTACTAGTATCTTGTGATGGCTGGACAGCATAAAGTCCATCGGGCAAAACTTGCCCAGTATGTAACGCCCATTTTTGATTTTTACCATTATTAGCAATAAAAATCTGAATATTGGCGCCAGCTTTACCGTTGGCATCTTGAACATCTAGTACCATATTGGTACTACAAGCACTCTCGATAGTGATATAGCCATCAGAGGTGCCATACAGGCGCCACTGCTGAGCGCAAGATTCATTAGCAGCGTAGGTTTGGACATTGACTCCATTAACTGCGTAAGCTCCGTATAGATCTAGATTTTGATTATTAGTAAGGTTAGTGATTACATAATATCCAAGTGAGTTGCGAGTAAAACGCCAACGCTGAGCTTTGCTGTTTTCTACCAACTGCGCATTGTTATTACTGGCGGTGATGCTGTATTTAGGGGCAAGTGCACTAACTAATGTATATTCCCCATCTGGAATAGTGATAGGAGATCCTTCGATAGAGGCTTGCGTACTACCAAACCAATCAGTGAAGTAGATGTAGAAATTACGATTTCCGTAAGCCGAGCAACTATCGCCAGTGCCAGTACCAGCAGCTAGCGCGGCAGCGTTGGGCTGATATGGCGTATAGCGATAGAGGGCAGCGGTGGCACGGTTCTCAATATAAACTTCGCTACGGCCACAAGCGGAGTTAGGATTGTATCCGATATAGACACCAGACTTTTTCTCAGGATAAGCATAGTAGCCATTATCTAGCACGTTGCGAAATAGTGCTGCAGCGTTGCGTACTTGATTTTTAAAACCATAATATTTAGTATCACAAGCGGCAGTATCAGGACAACCATAACCAGTAGCAGAACGATATTGTTTGGTGTTAGGATAGGTGTCGGTAATGAGACTCTGCTCTTTTTCTAGCAAAACAATGAGAACTTGCGGGTTGATTTTGTAATCTTGAGCTGCCTGATAGATGATTTCAGCAGCAGTTTGACCTTCACCAATAGTTGTGCCGTCACCAAATTTTTCTTCCGACAAACAAACAAAATGGCCGTTTTCAAAATGCCAGTCGAGATTGGGATATTGCGATTTGAGGCTTTGATACTGACTAGCGCTCTTATTGTTGCAAGGGTTCTTTTTGGTAAGGAAAGCTTGGATTTCGTCTTTGGTCATGGCGTTATAGTTCCCCATTACGGCATCACTAATGATATTGCCAGGCTTGAATCCACTGAGTGAAGCAGCAGAAGAATGCGTCATATTGCGCGCAGCCAAAAAAGACAGAGTAGAAATCATACAAAAAAGAAAAACTACCAAAACTAGGTTACGATATTTACGCAAATCGTCGATAGTGCTTTTTATACTCATAGGCTTACCTCATCGGTGATAATACCGCGTTTATTATCGCTAGCAAGGTCAATTTCGATTCGATAAGTACCGCTGGCAAAACCAGTAGTGGGGATTTCAAAAGTGTCACAGATAGAAGCAGTAACATCTGGAATAGCATTACTAGAAGCAGTGTAGACAGTCTGCCCGGCGCCGTTCTTAAGTGTGATAGTGCAAAAGCCTGGGGTGTGGAGATATTGGTCAATCACAGCCACAATAGTAAGTACACCATCATCGACACCTTTGCGAGTGAGATAACCCGTGAGCTGATCAAGAGTGTTGGGGTCTTCGCCTTCGTATTGGGTGGTTTTCTCGGGTTCGTCGGATTCGGCGGGTGTAGTAGGTTCAGTTCCCTCTCTAGATGGAATAGTGGCTGAATTATCCACAGGCTGGTCGGTAGCAGATTCATCGGATTCGGAAGCAGGCTGAGGTCGAATAAAAATCAGTGCCAAAACCACAGCGATAGCCATAATGAGAAAGAAAATGACTATAGCCCAAGGGCGACGATAAAATGATACACGATGAGAGTTTTTGTGTTTTGAGGTTTTTGTTTTGGACATTTTTTTCTCCTAATTCCAGTTTAACAAAGTTCTGTCGCCTGTCAACAGCGATTATGCTTGACTTTAGATGTACTCTAGAGGTCTAGACCGAGGATTTTGGCGGCCTCATAGAGCGTAGTTCTCTCATCGGGAGTGGCCGTAATAAGATATTGACGAAAGAGCTCAACGGTTTCGGGATGGGTAAAATCAATAACTTCAAGCGAGCGAGCAGCGCCAGAGACCTTTTTGAGGGCGCCTTTAGCGCAGAGGTTGTCAATATGCTCGGCCACGGCCGAAACGGAAGAAAGCCCAAGAGCAGTCATGATTTCGCGGTAAGTAGGTGATACACCGCGAGTGCTTGTGAAGTCGTTGATAAAGTCTATAATAAGCGCTTGTTTTTTAGTCAATTTAATCGTCATATGTTATAATTAATTATAGGTTAAAGTTGAGAATAGGTCAAATAGGGGTAAATGGGTAGAACAAGTATTGATGGATTGACAGTACGCACGGCCAAGCCAGTGCGAGTGCCAGAAGTAAACTCACGTCGGATGGTGGGTGATATTGTGATGCCAGCTCGTCAACGTGTGGTAACAAAAAAGACCAGAGTTGATACACAAAATTCTTTACCCGTTGATGATCCTAAGGTTGATACTTGGGAGAAGGATGCCTTAGAACTTAACTCATTAGATAATTCTCTGGGGGCGGTGGATGATGTCGCATGGTCGGAATTATTGGACGGTTTCGGCGACAATAGTGAACGGTCGCCCGATTTGGGCCTGGAACGCCGAGGGACGGCTGACAGTGGCCAACGTCGTCACGCCAAACTTGACGAGGAGGACGAAGAAAGGCCGAGCCGCAAGGAGCGTAAACAAAAGTCTAAATTACCTAAGAAGCACCACTTTAAGATTAAACATCCAATTTTTATGACGATCCTGATTGTCCTAGTGACGCTAGGAGTGACAGGATTTGTGTGGGGTGATAGTCTAATTTCTAGACTGACTAACGGACAGTCTGGACTATTTAGCACAATCGGCGCAATGATCTCTAATGAGATTCCCTTTGAGACGGATGCAAATGGACGTACAAATGTCCTAGTGTTTGGCACCGAAGGATTTAATATGGACGGCGCTACAGATTATGTTGACCGCGATAATTCTGGCTCACATGACGGCGCGAATTTGACTGACTCAATTATGGTGCTTAGTTTTGACCAAAAAACACGAGATGTGGCGATGATTAGTATCCCACGTGACTTGAAGGTATCGATGGCGTGTTCGGCTGGAAAAATCAATGAAGTATATTGGTGTCACAATAAAGACGGTGATAGTGAGGAAGCGGGTGCTCTAGCCTTAGCACAACAGTTGGAGGAAGTACTAGGGATTGAGTTTCAGTATTGGGCACACGTAAACTGGGGAGCGCTGATGGATATTATTGATACGATTGGTGGTATTACAGTGGTGCTAAATGAGGATATTGACGACCGCGGCTGGACTGGTACGGTGATTGAGGCCGGGGTACCGACACGCCTCTCTGGATTACAAGCGGTGGCCTTGGCGCGGGCAAGGCATGGCACAGTAGGTGGTGACTTTACCCGTGGTAATTCGCAGCAAAAGATTATGGAAGGGATTGTGCAAGAGTTATCCACTAATGGTGTGAACGTTACTGAGGCGTTTAGCTTGCTGAACATTTTGGGCGATAACTTCCGTTCAAACTTTTCGGCGGATAATATTAAGGCTGGAGTGAAGATGGCTTCGGCGTTTAATGCTGAGACTATGCGGAACATTTTGCTGGTAGATTATATCAACAATGTGTATTATATGACCACGGCGAATATTAACGGGATTTCTTATGTGGTGCCGGCGGCAGGAGCGAATAATTACGGGCAGGTGCACGAATATATTGCGCAGATTTTGAGTAGTAATCCGGCAGTGCGAGAGGGGGCAGAGATTTCGGTATATAACGCAACTAGTGAAGCTGGAATAGCTAGTGCGGAGAAAGTTAAGCTGGAAACCGACGGCTACGCGATTAGTTTAGTTGGTGATTCAGAAGGAGCGGGCTGTGATGCGAAATATTGTGTTTACGCCATGACGGACGAAATGCCAGCTACCCAAGCAGCCTTGGCGGAGCGCTATGGAGTGGAAGTGCGAAGTGGAGATGAGTTGCCAGGGGATATTTATGCTGGCACGAATGATTTTATCATTGTGATAAAAGAGACAGAATAGGTATACGTTTTAAACTCGTGTTCATTATATAAGTTCAAAATAAATCTACCCCTGATATGCCTTATCATTTTTTCAAAAAAGATAAGGTCGGGCAAATAAAATAACAGAGGTGAAACACAAAAATCACCTTAACAAATTTTAATATTTGTTAAGGTGATGGAGCCTAGTCGGCAAGTGTGACTTTTTCGACGACGAGCTGGCGTTCGCGGCCTTCTCCCTCGGAGTGGGTTTCAATGTCGGAATAATCTTGCGCTACTTTGTGTACAATGCGACGATCAGCCGCATTGAGGTTGAGGCGGCGAGGCTGGCCGGTTTGACGAACTTCACGAATCCAATCCTCAGCCTGCTCAGCAATACGCTCAGCCCGCTGACGCTTGTAATCGGCGACATCAACATTAACACGAGTAAGCTCAGCCTCGCGGCTAGTAAGCGCCATGGAAACAATATGTTGTAGAGCACGCAAGTTATTGGCTTCGCGGCCAATAAGGAGTGAGTTCATGCTAGTGGATGGTATAGCAAGCTGAATAACCTCATCATCTATTGTAGAATCGACAGCTACATTGATACCAAAGAAGGATAAAAGATCCTCTAAATATTTGGTAGCGAAACGAATTGATTCATCTTTGTTCATAATTAACTCCTATTTATGACCTTTCTTATGCCCACGTCGCTTGCTTTTGGCGGTAATGCGTGTAACTTTGGCTCCGCCGGATTCCTTTACAACCTTGCCTTCTTCAATCTTGTTTAGCTCACGAATGACGCGCTTATCGGCAGAAATTTCCATTTCAGATTCACTACGTGAGAGAACGAACTTTTGTTGTGCGCCAGTCATTAAGTTGCTAACAAGGTAGTAGAACACGAGTGCGCCAGGGAGATTAACCATAATTAGTAGCATCATAATTGGCATCATTTTGGACATTTGACCAGACATAACAGCATTGAGCTCGGTCTGATCAGGCTCCTTGCCATCCGCCGCCTCGCGCATAATTTGACGAAAACTCTTGGACTTTTGAGACTTCTTTGAAGGGAGTTGTTGACGAGAAATCCAATATTGAGCAAAAGCAGAAGCAATAGCAAACACCATAATAATCAATGCACTGACTGAGGTAAAGCCAGGGCGAACACCAAGATCAACTGTATTGAACAGTTTAGGCTGGAAGTCATAAGTGGTGACTGGTGTGTCGGAAATCTTTTGGTTCTTTTCTTCGTCACTTAGATTAGAGTCGTTGCGGATATTTTGTAGGGTTTGCTGATATGAAAGATATGGTTGTTGAAAGCTAATGACCTCCTCGACCTTATCAATCTGAGCAACAAACGAATAGGCACGCTTTTCTAGGTTATCAGAAAGCGTTGGCTGCACCATAACCCTCACAGCGGTATAAAGGGCGATAAAGATTGGCAACTGGATAACTAAAGTCAACATCGAGCGAAAAGGTTTGATATTGTTGCGCTTATATAAATCCATCATCTGGAGGGACTCAAGTTGACGATTACCGTTGCAGTTTTTCTTAATCTCTGCCAGCTCAGGCTGGATTTTACGCATGAGGCGGGTCTGATGAAGCTGGCGCTTAACTAAGGGCCAGCAGAAAATTTTAACTAAAACCGTAAACAAGATAATCGCTAAACCAAAGTCACCCACGAAGCCATAAACAACAAACAGGATGTTTGTGATTGGTCGCACAATCACCATATCAATTAACTCAAACATAGTACTATTATAGCATATATCTGATAATTGGGACACGCTTGATGATTGACGCGATGTTAAGACTAATAACTAAAACAATTGCAGTATAAATAATTACCCCGATAAATGAAATAATAAACGGCATAGATGAGAGTGGGCTAGTATATTGCATGATAAATGTATTGAACCATGTGGTAAGAGCATAAATAATAAGCATGTGGATTAGGTAGATACCGAGAGTATTACGGGAAATTGTACGGAAGATAATATTATCTCGCTGCCAGTTGAGGCTGAGGAGGAAGATAGAAACGGTGGCTATGAGAGCAAAGATCGTATCGTAGCCATACCAGATGTTGTCCCAGATTTGATGAGAAGCTTTGGAATACATATAGCCAATCCCAAAGAGGCCAAGCCATCCGATAATGAGACCAGCTAAAGCGACAAGATTGCGGGCTTTCTTAGTGATAGCTTGGATTTTGTCGATATAATACGCTGCCACACCTCCAAGACAAAAATAGACAAAAGTGTAGCCATACATACCGCGAAAGGGGTTAAATATATTAAGAAAATTAGTATCAGTATAGATAATTCCCTGGTGATTAATAAAGCTGGAATAGAATGTCATAAGATTGTTGAGTAGAGTATTACCAAAAGTAATTACGACGCAAATAATCGTGAAATAAAGGAAAACTCGGCGATGATGGTCGTAAACCACCTTAAGGAGCGGAAAGAAAACATAGAGGCAAACTAGAGCGCCAAGATACCAGAGGTGGGTAACGCTGTATTTAAGGTTGGAGATAGTGCCAGCAAGGCCACTAGTGGCTAGTTGGTCATGATGTAGGAATATTAAAAAAGCTAGCGTAAGTGCATACCAAAAAACCGCAATCAAAACAAAACGGAGAGTTTTGTAAAGATGCTTCTTGAGGTCAAAAGGCCGACTTAATAATAAATAACCGTTAGCAAAGAAAAACAACGGCACGCAAACTGCCGTAATTGAGCGCAAAGCATAGTGTAGATAAAAACCTATACCAGCTTCACTTAACGGCATATTTGCAATATGAGCAGTACAATGACACAAAACCACGGAGAAAATCGCAATAGTTTCTAGTAAATCTATCCAAGCGATACGGGGCTTAGAGGTGGTTTTTGCTATCATTGGATAAGGCTCCTTTCTAAAAGTTCATGAATAGTGCGACGAAGTTCTAGAAAAGGCATATTGAGAATGGTTTTATTAAACACGACAAATAAACAATCTTGAGGGGTGGTAAAATATGGAAGTTCAAGCCTAATAGCTTCATAAACGCGTCGACGAACACGATTGCGCCCAACGGCGGATTTTAGAACCTTCTTAGAAACCACTACCCCAAAGCGTTGACGATCGCGATTATTAGGGGCGTAGACTAACGACAAAACTGGCGTACGAATCGTCTTTCCCTTTTGGTAGACATAGCGTACACCGCCACGCGAATGAAAACGGTAGTTTTGGGATAACATGGTATTATTATAGCAGATTTGAGTAGTAAGTTTCTTCTTCGGGGTGCGTAACCGGCGCCTGATGTTGTGGGGCTGGGGCACTACTCCTCATCGTAACTCTGGAAGGTAGCTTACTACTCTAACCAATATAATCGAACTAGGCGGTAAGGCGAGCGCGACCCTTGATGCGGCGGCGCTTGAGAACCTTTTGACCAGTTTTGGAATTGTTGCGCTTCATAAAGCCATGTTCGACTTTGCGTTGGCGCTTATGTGGTTGATAAGTTCGCTTTGGCATATAATTATTCTTTCTATATTAACAAATTCTTGTTCTAGTATACCGTAGATTTCCACTTTTTTCAAGAAGTTTTCCACATATTCCCTCGGTCAAATTTAGAAACTGTGGAAAACTTTACCCCTGTATGAGATGGTTAATATTATAACATCGCGAAAACTGGGGTAAAAACTGTGGAAAAGTCGATGAGAGTTTGTTATAATTGGGGTAGTTAAGGAGGAGTATAAGGGGTCATGTTTAACATATGGAAGAGTGTTTTGGCTGAAGTTGAACAGTCAATCCCCCGTGAGCAATACTCAACTTGGTTTACTGGTACGGAACTAGTAAACATTGATAATGGAGTGGTAACCATTGGGGTGCCAAACGTTTTTAAGATTAAACAACTCGAGAAAAAATATTTTGGGATTTTACGCGATGCATTCTTACATAATAAAGTCGATGTGACTGAGATTAGATATATTGTACAAAGTAACATAAAACCACGCGTACGAGCACGTGAGGTTCCGATAATACCTAGTTCCCCGTCAGCGCCAATACAAGTAGCGCGAACAGTAGATACTGAACGGGTAGCAAATATGGGTCGGTCTTTCCAGACTGGGCTAAACCCACGCTACACCTTAGCAAACTTTGTAATTGGATCTAATAATGACCTCGCGGTAAGTGTGGCGCGGAATATCATTGATCAGCCAGGCGGTAGTTATAATCCGTTCTTCCTCTATGGTGGACCAGGTCTAGGTAAAACCCATTTGGTGCAAGCGATTGGTAATGAACTCTTAGCGCGTAATCCTAAACTAAAAGTACTCTATACACCAGTTTCGAGCTTTTATTCGGATTTTATCAAGTCATTGCAAGCCAAGAAAAGTGATGAGTTTCGACAAAAATTCCGCAAGCTAGATGTGCTGATTATTGATGATTTTCAGATGATTATGAACAAAGACGCGTCACAAGTGGAGTTCTTTGATATTTTTAATGAGCTTTATAATCTGAGCAAACAAGTGATTATAACATCAGACCGGTTACCTAATCAGATTAAGTCGGTGGATGAGCGTTTAGCATCACGATTGACTTGGGCAGGAGCGTATGATTTGCAGTTGCCACAGTTTGAAGATAAGTGTGCAATTTTACGGGCGAAAGCAGAGTTCAATGGGATTGAGGTGGAAGATGAAGCGATTGAGTATCTGGCAGAAAACGTAAAGACAAATATTCGTGACCTTGAGGGCGAGTTTAATCATCTTTTGGCTGTGGCGGAGTTGAAGAATATGTCGCCACTAGAGGTAATAAATGAGGGTTATGTTAATACTGCGCGTAATCCGCAAGCAAAGACTTTGTCGCCTAAACAGGTAATTGAAAAAGTGGCAAAGTATTATAATATGACACCAAAAGAAATGTGTAGTAAAAGTCGCGTAGCACACATTAAGAATGCGCGTCAGGTGGCGATGTATATGCTCTCAAAAGAATTAAATATGAGTACGCCAAAAATTGCGATGGAAGTAGGAGTAAAAGATCATACTACAGTAATGCACGGAATTAAGAAGATTGAAGCGGATTTGAAGTTGAATTTTAGTCTGCGCGACCAAATTGCTGCCCTGAGAGAGAAGGTTTATGGATAAAATTTTGACATTTTGTAGTGCTGGTTTTATAAAAACCGAACAGTGTGGTCTTGATTTTGTGGAAAAGTTGTGGGAAAGCCTGCGCGAAAGTTTGTGGGAAAAATTGAGGAAAAGTTTCCACAGGATGGCAAATATGGTGGTTTTACACATTTTGGTGTGGGATTTTACACATTTCGTGGGGTTTTGTGAAAAGATTTCCCAGCGGTTTTACACACGGTTTGGTATCTGTAAATATGGTGGTTTTACACATTTTCCACAGAGTATACTACTATAACTACTAAATATATTATAGAAAGGGAGAAAATGGAAATTAAGATTCTTCAGGAAAAACTAGCTAAAGCGTTAAATACGGTAAGTCGAGTAGCGGCGGGTTCACGAACAACTTTGCCAATTCTAAGCAATGTCCTTATAAGAGTAGACGATAATAAGGTAACTCTCACGACTACAAATCTTGATATGGCAGTGGTGAGTTATTTACCAGCTAGCCAAAGTAAAAATGGAGTGATTACGGTGCCTGCAAGACTAATGGCGGAGTTCGTGGGTAACCTTCCACGAGGTGAAGTAGTGGAAATTGGAGCAAACGGAGATAAAGTGGCGATCAAGGTGAGTGGATATACTTCGACGATTAATGGAGCTTCGGCGGATGATTTTCCAGAATTACCAGAGATTGATGAGAGTAAAGCGGTAAAATTCCAGATGGGTGTGGAGGAATTTAAGGAAGGGTTGTCGCAAGTGATGATTGCGGCAAGTAACGATGCAACGCGACCAGCGCTTACTGGTGTGTATTTTAATACGTTTGAAGGCGGATTATATCTGGCAGCGACGGACGGATATCGGTTGGCAGAGCGAAAGTTTATTGAGAAAGTTAGTAGTGAAGTGATGGCAATTGTGCCAGCGGCGAGTTTGCAAGAAGTTTTAAGGTCGCTAGGTGACGATGTGACAGAGATCGAGCTGCTGTTTGATGAAACTCAAGTGCGGTTTAGATTGGGTGAAATTGAAATTACATCTAAGCTGATTGACGGTTCGTTCCCTGATTATCGGCAGCTGATTCCAAAACAAACTGAAATTAGTCTGGGTTTGAAACGTGATGAATTAGTACGGATTACGAAATTGGCGGCACTATTTGCAAAAGAAGTAGGTGGTTCGATTGTATGTGAATCAAGTGTGGAGAGTAAAAACTTCTCAGTGGCATCAGTGGCTAATGAGTTGGGTGAGAATAATTCAGCAATAGAAACAGAGGTAGAAACAGACGGAAAAGTCACTTTGAACTCACGGTTTTTGCTAGACGCCTTGAACGTATTGGATAGTGATGAGATTGAGTTTGGCTTTTCAAATAAACTTGATCCGGTGGTGCTGAAGGGTAAAAAAGATAAGAATTATATTCACATTATCATGCCACTAAAAGGCTAAAATGATTATTAAGCGGGTAAAGTTGCTGAATTTTCGGAGTCATGATGGCTTTGTATTGGATTGTGACCCGCATACGACGAAAATTGTGGGGGAGAATGGATGTGGAAAAACCTCGATTTTAGAAGCGATTTATGAGGCAATGCAGGGGAAAAGTTTTCGGGCGGTGGATCGGGAGATAGTGCGGCGTGGAAATGAGTTTTATCGGGTAGAGTTGGAATATGAAGATGGTCGCAAAGTAGTGGTGATGTTTGATGGTGAGAAAAAGGAATTTTTGGTAGAAGATAAAAAAACGCGGCGATTGCCAAAGAAAGCGAAGTATCCGATAGTACTGTTTGAACCAGATGATTTAAACCTAGTAGGAAGTAGCCCAACGAGTCGGCGAAACTATTTTGATCGGGTGTTTGGACAATTATCGGAAAAGTACAGTGTAGCACTAGCGAGATACAATAAAGCATTGAAGCAGCGAAATGAGCTTTTGAAGCGCGAAGTGGTGGACGCGGGTGATGTGTTTTCTTGGGATGTTTTGTTGACGAAATATGGTGCGGAGCTGAGAAATGAGCGTGCGGAGTATATTGGTCGGATTAGCGAGAAAATTACTGAAGTTTATCGTTCAATCGCAGAGAATGATGATAGGGTGGCGGTGGAATATGTGACGGAAGTGGAATCGGAAAGTGGATTTTTGGCGAGATTGGAGCGAGATTTTGAACGCGATAGACTATTGGGGCACACGAGCTTTGGGGTGCATCGAGATAATTACGAATTTGTTTTTAATGGAGTGCGAGCAGATGGCTCGGCGAGCCGCGGCGAAGTGCGTTCAATAGTAATAGCGCTGAAGTTTATTGAGGCGGAGATGATTGTGGAAAGATTACATCATCCACCAGTAGTGTTACTAGATGATGTGTTTTCTGAGCTAGATGGAACGCGGCAGAAGTGTCTGGTGAAGAATTTTAGGGAGAATCAAATTATTCTGACGAGTGTAGGTGAGGGGCGATTATATTAAGATATTATACCATTTGCATATGATATAATATGATAACTAAAAAGTGGCATCGCTCGGGGCGCGACTAGGAGTTTGCTCGGCGCTAAGGTCATTATAGATTATTGTGTAATCTTCTAACTTAATTCCCTGTTCTTTGAGCTTGTTGAGTGCGGCGTTATGATTGCCTCCAGTTCTATCGTTGATAACGATAGTTAATTTATCGTATTTGACTTGAGCGACAATATCATAAGCAACGTAGATTGAGTAATTATTTTCGTAATAGGAGATATTTATAGGAAGAAAAGAGAAAACAATATCGTTATAAATGCCATTACTGGATGAATTATCTTTACAGTCAAATGGAGTATATGTTAGCTGTTCTTGTGTGGGGCAGGTGGCTAAAACTGGGTAACTTACATTTTCTAGATTTAGGTTATCTTGATTTGGTGACCAAGTGACTTGAAAAACATAACTTTGTTGCAGAGAATCTATATCGATGATAAAATTATCAACATAAACACCAGTATTTTTATTGTATGATCTTGTGGTGCTACCTTCGCGAATTTTAGCGCCGGATTTTGGGATTTTGGTATCCGGGTTATTGATAGATACTATATTATATAGAGTATTAAGGATTGAATCTTTAGTGTTGTCTGGAAAATCTTTATAATATTGAGATAGATTATTGATTTTTATTTGTTCGCCGTAAGGATTTTTGCGAAAGATTTGAGCTAGTGTGATGATGAGTAGTATTATGATTGCGAAAATTGATAGTAGAATTACAATGTGAAACGGTGTAAGCTCAGTAGGTTTTAGCTGTTTTTGTTCTGGTTTTTTTATGTGCCCTGAGGTCATATTATGTAGTTGTGTATTGATATCTTGAGGTGTTTGGTTATTATTCATATTAGTAAATACTGTTTACTTTATTAGGATAGGCGTAGCGGTAACTGCTTGACATGAAAGTTGTGAGTGACTCTTCTCTTGCTTTAATTCCTGATTCTCCAGAACCGCAAGCAGCTTCACCAATGATGATAGTATTCGTATTTGTATTAATACCAAGGACCACACCGGTATGACCGCAGGCTTTGGTACCACACATGGTGGAACCACTAGATGTACTGAAGATTGAGTAAACTTGGGGTATATTTCCGCCATCAGTAAAACCGTAGTTGCCACTTATGAGGCTACCAACAATATCTGCACCGTTTCCTAAGCCAACTGTGATATGGTTCGTAATATAATCGTTGGTATACATATTGATGAAATAGCGTGAAAATGAAACGCAGTTATAAGCAATGCCGCCACTACAGCTATTACCCGTCATGCCATAAAGGGTCTTTAAGTCAGCATCGGAGACTCCGCGAACTGCATTTTTGTAAGCCTGCATAAATTCTTGAGCCTCTTGTAACGTCATACCATTAGCTCCTGCAACTAAACGTCCACCATTGGCGCCAATGATATAGCATTCCATAACTGAACCGCCATCTGTTCCTCCCATTGCAACATAGATTGTGTAAGCGCCTGGGCGTGATGAAGTGGCGGTATCGCTCCATTTACCATCACCGACATACATACCAGGCCAATCCGGACTCATATTAGAGCTACTTGGGTCTCGCATGGCGTCATATTTGTTCATGACATATGGTGACCCTTCGCCAGTATTGGCGGCAGTGCCATCAAATCCCATAGCAATAGCTTTGTCGATATACTTTTGAGCGGTGCCATTATAGCGGAAGAAAAGAGTTTTTATGCCAGCTGCAGAACTAAGGTCTAGTCCGGCACCATAGTTATTGGCAATAAGTTCAGCCATAATGTCGGTTTGGCGTTGAAATTCTTCATCGGAGATTTGGCCGGCTGGAAGGAAGGCGTTGGAATTTTTGCCACCATTAGTATAACTATATAATTGATATGCACCTTGACCATTGGAGGGATTTGCGCGCTTAGCGCTGTTTTCCATGATGTGAATTGCGGCGATAATGCGCCAGTCGAAACCATATTTATCAGCAGCTTCTTTGTAAAAGGCTTGATTGGCTTGAATAGCACTGGATGTGGCGCCATCCAGAACTTGAGCACCAGAATAGTTCGAATTACTACCAGAAACACAGTTGCTATCAGAACTTCCATTTGGATTATAGTAATAGATGCCATTTATTCCGTAAAAGTTAAGAGTTTGCTGTGATGGATTGGTGCCAAAAACTTGATTTGGGGTAGCAAAAATTAGTAAAAGACTAGTGAGTATAAAAGTGGTGGTTTTTAAGTAGTAGCTCATTTTTTTCATACAGCGTAACTCCTATTGCGTATGTCGGCGTAGATAATATGTTGACTTGTTGCGATAATGACTGGAAGCGTTGTTTGCTTATCCGTATTTTTGATATGTAGTTCTTGGTTGATAAAATCAGTAATTGGTTCTTCGCCGGTAATTTGCTGATTGGTTTCATTGTTTATTGCAATACGAGAACCTGGTTCGTATTCATTGATGAAATCATAATACTCAGCTAATGCAATAACAAGCTCAGTATCTTCGGTAGTGAGTCCAGCATGGCGAGCAATTAAGTCTGTTGTGCTGTTGATTGGGTGTTCGGCGTTGTACTCTTCTATATACTCTGTTATTGGGCTAACGTAGGCGAGTTCTCCATCAGATCCAGCCATAGTTTGTTCGTAAAGACCCTCTTGTATAGCATAAGCTTTGTATATATCTTTATTTCGATGTAGGTAGCATGTTTCGCCTGTGGCCCATCCTATATTTGCGAGATCATCGAAGCCGTCAATAATATTAACAACGTCGCTAGCTAATGGGAAGAATGATGAAGCTGTGGATAGAAGACTTGGGGTACTATGAAGTTCGCTGAGGATGCGGGCGTCAGGAGTTTCATCCGGTTCTGAATCGCGATAGAGGCAATATGAGGTAAACTTAGCTAAATCGCCAGTTTTCTTTAATTCGTACTTATTTGTTGAACTATTGTATTCAAGTTCCGAGTTAATAGTGTCAACAAGATCTTGACTTGTAGGGTCTGTGTTTAATACTTTTGCACTTGTGACTGGTAAGGTGGTACACCAGGCAGTTCCAGCGGCGGTTGGACCGTTACCGTCTTTGTCTTTAAGTAGATTGCTGAATCCACAGTCGTTGTCTTCATTTATAATGTTTGTCCCGTCACTTATGTCTATACCATCTGCGTAGGCTCCATTAGTAAGTGAGGCTATTGAACGGGATGTGGTGCCAACGAGTGATTTGAGTGCGGAGTATCCGTTGGATGCGATAGTGGTAGCAAGGAGGTTATATGCGATACTACCTAAGAAAGTGTTTTTAGAATTTATATCAAAGGGGTTACGATTGATGCGGTCGGATTCGGCTTCCATAGCTAAAACTGTGTTAGTAATGCGGCTGAATTCAACAGCTTCTTCGTTGGTACCAAAACCATTACCGGCGCTTTGAGCTAGGCTACCGTTAGACGCCATGGCGCCACGTATTATTTCCTCTCCGGCTTCAATACCTTTTCTACTTAGCCAATCGTTCATAAAGAGTGATTTGGCGACATACGGAATGAGGAAGCCGAGGATGCTCCCTATACTATATGAGGCAATACCGATGAAAATGGCTTTGAAGATTGTTCCGCCAACGATTTTAATTCCTTGTCCGCCTGGTAGAAGGTTAATTGCGAGAGAGGCGACAGATTCACCGATGTTACTAATAGCGCAGCCGGCGGCTTTCATTGTGGTAAATCCAAAGGCGCCAGTAAATAAAGCCGCCATACTACTGAATGAAAAGTTTTTGGCAAGTTCTTTATTTAGCGGTGAATATGATAAAATGCTGGTTAGGTTTGACTGAACTGGTGAACCGCTAACAGTAGTTTCTCCAATATTGACAGATAGATTCCCTTCCGATTCATCATAACTAACGCTAGCATTGGCTTTTGTGTAGTCGGCAATTGTTGCAATGGCTGGTCCAACAAGGAAGTTCATAAGTACATTATATCCAGCTTGGCTACCATCTCCGGCCATCATTTTGCTGATACTTTCCATTATGCCCATAAAGTATAAAATACTAGAAATACGTTGCATGGCTGATGCGGTTTTAATGACCATATTACCGGTGCGCATAGCAGTACAACCCCAGTTGAGAACATTAGTTACTGTACCGATTTTGCTGATGAAACTACTGGCTTTAGTTTTTGCAACTTCTATGTCGGTACTGGAAGATGTATCGCTAACAGCGGTTTCGTTGTGCTCATTCTCGATTACGGTTGTGGTTTGTGGTTTTCCGTCCGCATCAGTGACAGTGTTACCATTTGCGTCTTTCACTTCCTGTTCCTTTTCTTCCGCATGTGTTGTGGTGATTTCCACTGTTTGTTTGTCAAATTTTTGGCTTTGGATTTTGTTGTAATTCCCCGTGTCAGTATCTATGTTTCCAGTATCTTGAAAATTTTTTAGTTCATTTCGAGTGATATTATAATGATTGTATTCTATGGTTGCTTTGTTGTCGAAAAAATTGGCTGCGCGCCCTTGTTTGGCGTTGGTGAAAGCCGTGCGAAAGTTGGCGTCGTTATTGAATGTGTCACTGAAATTATCACCAGTAATAGTTTGACCCTTATAGGTAAAGGTGTAATTACTACCATTGTCGTTGACTTCAATATCAAAAGTTTTAAGATTTTCGATAAAATCGTCAGAAAAATCCATAGGTTTATTATTGGTTCCCTGGGATCTATTCATGACTGCTTTCATGAATTTGTTATTCCCCCATTGTGAATAAGTGGCGGTATAACGAAAATCAGATTTGCCAGTGAGAATGCTAGACATGGCTGGGCCAAGCATTGCGTGTGAACCACCTAGGGCTACTATGATGGTTACAATGATACCAATAATAACTCCAGATGCGGCGATTCCCTTTTTCTTGCCGTTGAGTGAAATGCCGCCCTTTTTGGAATTCTTGTCATTTTGGGGCTTACCTAGGCCGCTGACGTTGTTGCGCCACCCAGAGTTAAAGGTAGGTTCTCCTTTGAGGGCGGAGTTTTCGGAGTTGCGTAGTAATTCTTTGGATGCGTTGGATTTGCCACCATCTAAAACTTTGAAATTACTACGATTTGAAGTGTTTTGAGATTTGGAAGTCTTACCACCATTGATGACACCAAAATCAGGACGAATCTCAGCACCCTCCATATCATTGTATGGATCGTTGGGCGCTAACGCACTACTCCCGTTGGTGTCATACCTTGCCATTTCTTATATTATCGCATAGGATAGCTTGGTTCGTCAATACTATCGGTCGCGATCCTCCGGGCGAGTGGTGATTAATGATTCTTCGGTTTCTGAGGCAATAATCTGAATATGCACGTGGCTGGCGCCGGCAAAGAACAAGCCTTGGCCGACTGGGAAGTTGGCGAGGCGTTTGCGTTCCTCGTCGGTGAGCTTGAAGACATCAGAAAGCACGTCAACGGCCGAGGCAGATTGTTTAAGCAACAATTGCATGGAGGAGTTGGCCACGATGGCGCGACCCATTTTACTACTCATAAAATCTTCCACATCCTGTGTGATGGTGGTGAGACCAAGGTAATACTTACGAGCGCGTTTAGCAAGGCTAAAGAGGAAGTTAGCGGAATCGTCGTACTTCATCAATTGCCAAGCCTCATCTACGATGAGGAGGCGGCGTTTTTGCTGGGCGCGTACGACATTCCAGATGTGGGAGAGTATGATATACATTGCCACGGGGCGTAATTCGTCTTCGAGGTCGCGAATGTTGAAGACTACCATTGGGTTGTTAATGTCAACGTTGGATTGTTGTGAGAAGATGCCGGCAAAAGTACCAGAAGTATATTTGCGCAAACGCTGAGCAAGTTGTGGGCCAGTGCCACCCATATGAAGCAGGGTGTCATAAAGATTGATGATGGTGGGCGGAGTAGACTGATGAGTGAGTGGGTCGCTAGTGATGCCGGCGCGGGCATAGGTATCAATCAAGGCTTGGTCGAGATCAGCCTCTTCATTGGCAGTTAGTGCTGGGACGACTTGACCATTTGGCCCAATTTGGTTGCCACCGAGCATGAGGCGAAAAAGACCGTGTAGGGTGACAAGGTTGGCGCGGAGAGCGTCATTAGCATCTTCGGTGTCAATGACTTTGGGTAAATCAAATGGGTTGACGCGGACATCGGAGTTGAGACTAAGGCGAATGTAACTACCACCTACGGCGTCGCAGAGCTTTTGATATTCATTTTCTGGGTCGATGATGATAACTTCGGTGCCAATCATCATGGAACGCACAGCTTCAAGTTTGACAGCGAAAGATTTACCAGCACCAGATTTCGCGAAGACCACGAGGTTGGCGTTTTCTAGGCTAAAGCGATCGAAGATAACCAGACCGTTATTGTGCATGTTGATACCATACAAAATTCCCTTTTCTTGGGTGAGGTCAGCTGATGTGAATGGGAAGCTAGTGGAAATAGCGCCAGTGTTCATGTTGCGGCGAATCTGAAGTTGGTCGGTACACTGTGGCATGGTACTGTTCATGCCCTGTTCTTGTTGGGAGCTGGCGACTTTGGAGAAAATCATTTGTTGCCCAAGCAGGGTTTCGATTTTGTGTTGAACGAAACCGAGCTCGTCAAGTGAATCAGCCCAAATGGTGATATAGAGGCCAAAACGGAAGAACTTTTCTGCACCAACTTGGAGTTTGTCACGGAGTTCTTCGGCATCGTTGATGGCAGCTTCGAGTTCTGGGTCGCGGACTTTGCCTTTTTCGGCGTTGACATTGTAGCTGGCTTCAAGCTGAGTAACCTTTTTGCGGAGGTTTTTCATGACGACGGTAGTTTCTACCGGGTAAACATACATTGAAACATCAAGTACCTCGTCGATGTTGATGAGGCTGGAAATCCAACCAGTATAGAGGGTGCGGGGGTAACCATAGACATAGATAGTACGACCATATTTGGTGCCGAGACGGAAATAGGAAGAATGAATTTCGATAGAGCTTGGTGAGATAAGATCGCGTAAGGTGTTGATGCCTTGCTCAAAAGCGCGCTGGATTTCAGCGTCTTCGGCAGCTTGGGACTGGGCGGCAATGTCTGCTGCGGTTGACTGGTTTTTAGCTATTTTAGCAGCACGTTTAGCGGCTCGTTTTTCTTTACTCATAACTACTCCTTTGTTTCCTTCTTGACATATGTGGTCGCTAACTTAGTGAAATCTACCAATGGTTCACGAACAGCAGTATCGGGATTATTGAAGTTATAGAAAAGTTCACTGAGTTCTTTGGTGTTGAGACGGACAGATTGGATGCCAATTTGATAAAGACCGGAGATGACGGTTTCGACACGGTTGTTGAGTTCGTCGATGGCTTTATTGTAGACATCGCGGTTGATGCGAGTGACGCCAGGACCTTTAGTCTTGCCGAAGGCTTTGAAGAAGTTTTTGGTTTGCTGGACGGCGGCTTCGAGGTCGGCAGAAGCATAATATGGGATGACGATGAAGAAAGATTTGTCCATAATATTGGCTTCTTGGGCAAGAATATCGATAAAATTGATGTAATCGTCCATCAAAACGCCAAGGAGCATGTTGTCGTTGTTGCGACGCATCTGGATGAGGCGCTCAATATATGGTCCAATGTCGACGCGTTGGGAGCGGACTAGGATTTGGACGGTGAAATTGAGAGAGTTGAGGAAATTTTGGTAACTATATTCTACGCCTTCGCGTTCGGTTTCGGACATGAGGTCGAAGTTGATGGATTGGCAAGCTACGACGGCACGGAAAGAGCCGTCTTTCATAATGACGAGACTATCGCGAAGCTCGGAGAACATTAATGTGGCTTGGGTGGAGAGAGGGTTTTCAACGGTTTGTGGCGCGGCAATGGTGGTGCCGGGCTGAGAAGCCACCATCGATTGTTGGACAGTGGGTTGTTGCATCATGGGCTGCTGCTGAGGTATTGGTTGGGTAATTTGAGTCTGCGGTACCATGGGTTGGGCAGTACGAACTTGTTGAGCAAGAGCGGGGTTTTGCGCAACAGCAAGCTGGGCCGGGGCGCCAGGTGCACCGGTGGGCATTGCTCCGGGAGCATAACTAGGACGTTGGGCTTGAGTAGGAATTTGTTGGGGGCGCTGCATTGGCTGAGCTTGAGGATGGGCGGCTGCCATGGCGCGAGCTTGGGCGTTAGCACCGTGACCTTGAGGAGCGGCTTGGCCTTGTGGGATTTGATTGTAATTTTGTGGATTCATATAACTCCTTAATGTAGTGGTACGTAGACCTCAGTTTCGTTTTCGCGGCGGATACGGTCGGCTTGTTGCTGGATGGTTTCGACAGAAAAATCGGGATTATGAGCAAGGTTATTCATCTGGGCAGCCTGGATGGGGGTGGGTTGAACTACAGTATTGCCGGTAATGTTAGTTGGCGTAGATAGTGGTTGAATAACGCGGTCGCCGAGTGGCGTGAGGTTGGGGCGATTAGCGTTGGATTGTTGCTGAATGGCGGCGCGCATTTGGTTGACGATTTCATCGTGGCGCTCCTGCTGTTCTTTGGTAATGAGATGGTTGAGTCGATTGGTGCCAGAACGGTCAAACATATCGGTGGCGTTGTAGGCTTCGGCGTAGAATTCGTCGCGCATGGGTGAGCTGGCATTTTTGATAGCGTAACCTTCGGAGTCGACGATGGCAGCCAGGAAGGATAGGCGATGGCCGGCTTCTTCTTCGGTGATATTGCGGACGCGGTTTTCTTCAACTTTTTTGGGGGCGGTAATGAGGATGGTTGAATCGCTTTGGCCGGTCATCCAGAAACGTTTGTGAGGTTTAGTGTAAAAAGAGATGAGCGCAGCGATATAGGTTTCCATGGGTTGGTCTTTTTTGAGTGGTAGTGCCAATATGAGGAAGAAGAAGGCGAAAGGTAGTGGAATGATAGCAAGAAGTGGGAAAATCTGAAATAAACCCACAGCGGTGGCGCCGAGGCCAAAGACGAGCATAAGATAGACGAATTGTCGAAAAGAAAACGGCCCAAGCAGTTTATCATCGGCTTCAACGTCTTGCGGTACTTTATAAGTCGCCATATTTCTATTTTATCACAGTATGATGAACAAAATCAAAATAATGCCCACCAAAATTTCACCTCCCTGTAGTATTAGCATACGCAGGGAGGTGAAAACTGTCAACCCCATTAGTAGGAAGCACTGTCGGCAAGGTCAAGAATCTCAGATTCCATACCGTCAATGTAACGTTGTTCAACTTCGTGAGTAAGGTCGGCGGTGCTTTCTGGGTCGCGAGTATATTCGTCTTCCCAGTATTGGACGATACGCCCAGCTTCAAAGGCGAGTTCGCGCAAGGTTTCGTTGTTTTGGAATACACTGACGACTTGGTTGCCAATGGTGGTGATATCAGCGCTACCGCTTTCAGCGAAGATGCTTTCGAGCAAGTCGTGGATAGCCTTGGGGTCGTTGACCTTCTCGATATAATTATCTTGCTCATTACTGTTGTTGATTTCAGCATTGAAAGTCTGCATGGCGCGGACAAAGGCATTGTAGGCTTTTTGCTCATCTTTGTTGAAGTAGGTGTTTTCGTGATTCCCCATCGGTACACCGTCTTTATTTTGACGTTGGCCACTACCGCCGCTTCTATTGCTATTATTACCGGAGCTCTTCCTAACATTGTCATAACCAAACTGTTCGTAAGTGAGATTACGGAGTTCGTTGATAGTACGTTGGATGGCTTGTGGGTCTTTGGTTTCCAAAATATTCTTGTCACTGAGACGTTCGTCGAATGTGGTGTTGGGGTCGAAGGCTTTGCTACCAACGCGTACGGCAGATTCGGCAAGTTCACAGAAGGCAATGGTGCCATCTGGTTTTTGGCTATCGAGTACGGTTGGTGAAGGACGGCGATCCATGGAACCGATGAGCTTTTGAATGACGTGTGGGAAGATTTGGTGTTTAATCCAGTTGCGTTTGTCTTCAATGGTAATATCGGCATCGTTGCGGTCGATCTTGTACCAATATTCGGAGCCATCTTCTTTGTAACCCTTGCGGAGACCATGGAGTGGCATGCCATTAATGTTCTGAGTGAGACCAATAGAAGCATCATCAAAGATATCTTCGAAACGTTCACCTGGGGTGGTACTGTCGAGACTATCAATTAGGCGTTTCCAACTGCGAATAATTGGAGCGTCGTTCTGGAGGAGTTTGCCAGATTTGGCGGCTTTCCAGAGGCTCTCGAGCTCAGCAATATGGTATTGGCCGGTAGAGGTGATGAAACCGTTGTTGGCTTGAGCGGTAAGCATAGCGGTGACGGCGGCGTTGTGCTCGGCATATTTGCTTTCGAGCATGGCGGCCGTAATAGTGCTGTGGTAGCGGCGTAAGATACCGGTACGATCTTTGCTAGCATACTGCGCAGCAAGGCCAGTATATTCGGATGGCTGGCGGGTAAGACCGATTTCGTTGAGATAGCGAACGTTGATTGGGTCGCCGATAGCAATATCTTGGCGCAAGAGTTCCTTCATGTAGCCAGCATCATCATCAAAGACTTTTTGAATAACATCACCTTCATCGTCTTTGATTTCCATGTAACGAACTTTCTTATATTCGTTACGTTGACCTTGGCTGAGGCGGAGATATTCATCTTTAGAAATCTCTTTGTTGGTGGTCTTATGAATAGCGACGTATTTACCCCAGCTACGGTGTTTCTTGCCAGGAAGGAGATTGTAATCTGCGTCTTCGATGACTTGACCGTTTTCGTCTTCTTCGTAACCATCATCATTGATGCGTGCTTTGTCAAAGACCATACCACGGAAGTCAGCTTTGCTGTAGCCGAATTTGTTGGCCACAACTAGGGCTTCGCGACGACGACGGTTTTCAATCTGGACACTGCGGTCAATGACCTGACCAATGATGGAAGCTTCACCGAGATGGCCAAGGCTACTAGCGGCGCCACCAATGAGGCGGTTGAATTCATATGGTGAGCGTGTGCGGCCTTTAGCAGCTTGGAGGTAGCGACCAAGCAAGTAGGACTGGTCGCCCATGGCAATGTTTTCAGCGCGGAACTGTTGCTTGGTGTTGTCGAGGAAGGCGTTGGCACCGCTGGCACTAAGACGCTTAGCAGCTTCGCCTCGGAAGGTTTTGTCGTAGTCAGAAAGGTTATTGGCAAGGTTTTGCTGGGCAGTAGCGGCAAGCAGTTTTTGGATTTCGGAGCGCTTATGTAGGCGAGTGTGGCGGTTGGCATAACCGTTGAAGAGGCCACGACCACCGACCATAGCGTTCCCTTCGGCGTCAAGGCCGCGGTATGAGGCAGCCTTGTTGAAGGCGCGCTCGGCAGCAATATTCTTGCGGAGCTCGGCAGCAGCAGCGGTGTCGTCTTCGCGGAGCTGTTTTCTCTTGTCGAGAAAGCGACGGAGGTGTGCGCCAGGCATTGGACTGGAGCCGATGTATTTTTGGCGGGCAAGCTCTTGATGAGAAGTGGCCCAGCCAGCTAGACCGCCACGGGCAGGAGCGCTGAGTTTTTGCAAAGCGGAGTTGACATCGCCAAGGATGGTGCCAGACATCTTGAAGAGTGAGAAGGAGAAGAAGATGGGCATAACTTCGACTATCATGCCGACGAGTACGACGAAGAGATTGGCATTGGCGCTAGCGATGATGGCCCAGCCGGCGAGCTTGGCGGCGCCAAAGAGGAAGCTAAACATGGGGTAGAAGAAGAGCATCTGGAAAAAGAGGTTCTTCCACTTTTCGAACCACTTTTCGGTGTTGGGTAGGAGGTAGGCTAAGAAAGCGAGCGGGGCAATCATGACAAGGATGAGAATGAGACCTTGACGCAAGGCGATGGTGACAAGGCCAATACCAAGAGAGATGATGGCGCCCAGTAAAGCGAGTAGGACGCCCCAGAAAATCGCCTCGATGCCAGCAAAGGCGGCAACAGAGATACCAAGGATGATGCCACCACCAGTGAGGGCCCGAGTGAAAGTGGACCAAAGGACGTCAAGGTGATAAGAAAGGTCGGCGTTGGCGAGAACTTCGGACTGAATATGGCCAAGGAAGCCGGTGATGCTACTACCGACGACGTTGCTGATATCAACACCGATAGAACAGATGAGAAAGCTGAGATTGACGAGGATGACAGCAATGATTAGGCGAGGAAGAATACGTTTGACGCCATAATTATTAATACCGAGGCCAGTGAGTTGAGAATAAATGACAATGAGAGCAAAGATAACGAAACAGATGTTGGTGAGGTCGCGAGCAACGCGCCAGACTTGAATAACGGATGAATTTTCGTCGGTGGAAAGTGGTTGTACGATAAGGAGTTGCTCGATGAACTCATAGAAAGAATCGACGAGGTTGCCCATAGTACGCATAACTGGGCAAAGAATCCAAGCGACAGAGTCGGATTGAGCTTGGCAGGGGTTGTCACTATCAGCAGAGCTGGTGGCGTTATCGTTCCCTGTTGATTCGGAGGAAGAATTGTCTTCGTTGTTTTCGGAACTTTCGGAAGAGCTTTCGTCGTCTTCGTCGGCGTAAGCAGTTTGCAAAAGAGGGTTGGATGTATCTTGTAGCGGCGAGAGAGCACCGGCAAAAGTGATGCCAAACGTTAGCATCATTATTGACACAGCTCTGAGAATCAGTTTTTTCATATTATATACATTCCAAACAAGCCCATTTTGTGGGTACCCTGTAATTATAGCACACACATGCGTGATAGTCAATAGTAAATAATATGATTTTTTGATGATGTCAATGCTTATGGTTAGTTTACGAAGAGGAGATGGCGAAATAGTAGTTTTTTTGGGGCTTTAGTGTTAAGATAAGGGTATGAAACAGAAGATTTTGGCCTTTTTGGGGACCGTGATGATGGTAGGGGGATTTATGATAGTAATGGTGCCGGAGAATGCGATGGCGGATGGTGGATTAGGCTCTGGGAGTTGTGGTGCGCCAGTTTTCTTGGGGTTTAAGCCGTGGTATGCGGATTTATGCAATGGGGATAAGCGTGATAGTGAAATAGTTCAGCCAGATGACGAAGAGAAAACAGTACAGTTTATTTGGACGGTGATTTTGAATATTCTGTTTGACGCGTTTTTGGCGGTAGGGTATCTAGCAATAGGTTTTGTGATTTATGGCGGGTTCTTGTATATTACGGCGCAGGGTGACCCTAGCAAAGCATTGAAGGGACAGAAGACATTGACTTCGGCGATCGTAGGTACAATTTTAACAATGACGGCGACGGTGATTGTAAATACGGCAAAGATAGTGCTAGGTATTAGCGGTAATGGTTGGAAACAACATGAGGATGGCGGGTTTGCTTCTGAGCAGATACAAGATATGTTTAATTGGGCTTATACGGTAGCTGGAATTGTAGCAGTGATTTTTATTATTAAGAGTGGTTTTGAGTATGTAATTTCTCGAGGTGATTCGAGCAAGATTCAGAAGGCGACGCGCTCGATTGTGTACTCGGTGGTTGGTTTGATTATTGTGTTGTTAGCCGCGGCAATTACGGCTTTTGTGATAAATGCTACGGGCGCAGGATTGGAGTCATAGTACTGTGAAAAAGATTTTAATGAGTTTATTAGTAGTTGGAACGATGTTGATGGGTGGTGCCATCTTGGTAAAGCCGGCGATGGCGGGTGAAGACAGTAATAATATTCCGGATGCTATTGGTGATATTTGTGAAGACGGTAATAATATTCCGGATGATTTGAAGGAAGCGGCAGGGTGCAAGGTAGAAAAAGACAAGACGGCGATGCCGGCGGTAGTATATATTATTAATGTGGCGTTAAGCTTGGTGGGGATTGTAGCGGTAGGTATGATTGTTTATGGCGCAATCACTTATGTGATTAGTACGGGCGATGCAGTGAAGTTGAACCGGGCGAAGAATTCAATTCTCTATGGTTTGGTTGGTGTAGTGGTGGCATCGTTGGCCTATACGATAGTGTACTTTGTAAGTCAAAATTTTGGGGCATAAAGTATAGACATTCTTTATATAATGATGTATTATAAGTTCAGTATAGATAATTGAAAGGAAAATTAAAGAATGAAAAAAGTGATTCTAAGCGCAATTGCTGTAGCGTTGACAGTGTTGGGTCTAGGTAGTATTGCGACAATTTCGCCAGCTTATGCTAATGTGATTTGTCCGGATGGGTCTACCGATAAGACGTCTTTGGATCAGTGTGACAAGTTGAGTACTGGCTCGGGTGTTTTCGACAACAATGACTTGATGGGCACTTTGACTATTATCATCAATGTGGTTGTTGGTGTGGTTGGCTTCATTGCTGTGGCGATGATTGTGATGGGTGGTATTAGCTTTGCTACTTCTCAGGGTGATACGGCTAAGGTGGCTAAGGCTCGTAATACGATTCTCTATGGTGTGGTTGGCTTGGTAGTGGCTTTGCTTGCCTTTGCAATTGTGAACTTTGTTTTGAATTCCATTTTCAATAGCTAGTTTTAAGGGATAGGTACGTATGAAGTTGAAAACTTTGGCGGCGGCCTTTGCGTTATGCTTCGGTAGCTTAGTAGGGGTATCTGTGGTGGCGACAGTCAATACATATGCGGAATGTAAGTGTCCGGCTGGGAGCTATAAGGGCGAAGGTGCTTCTTGTACTTCTTTGGCGGAATGCAATATTCCAGATGATGCTCCTGGCATGGAGAAGCCGTTAATTGAGCGTGCGATTGATATTATCAATGCAATCGTGGGTGTAGTAAGTATCTTGGCTGTAATTGTGATCGTGATTGGCGCAATTCTCTTTGTTACGTCTACGGGCGAAGCGGCAAAGACAACGCGTGCACGCAATACCATTTTGTATGGCGTAATCGGTTTGGTGATTTCTCTACTCGCGTTTGCGATTGTGAACTTTGTGTCTGGTGCAGTGTTTAAGTCAGGAAGCGGTGGGGGCAGCGGCTCTGGTGATTCGTCTGAGGATTCTGGTGGTTCTAGTTCTCAGGGTACTGGGCAGAATCGCGCAGATCAGTACGATCGTTAAGTGTGTACGAATAATCAAAAATCCTCCCCTGAAGGGGGGGATTTTTGATGGGCTACTGAATTTCCTTGACTAGAGGGTGATTTATTGTGGCGGTAATTGATTGTTGGGTTATGGAGATGAGGAAATGTTTGTGTATTTGATTTGTTATATACCATAACTAAAAATCACCCCTCGCGGAGCGATTTTTAGTGTGTGAGTTACTAAAGAGCACTACTATTGGATAGCAATCTTGATTGGAGCTTCGACTTTCTCTTTTTCGAAGGTGATAGTAAGAACACCATCTTTGAGTTCAGCTTTGACTGTTCCCTCTTCTTCTTTGACTTGAACTGGAAGAGCGATGGTACGAGAAAATTCGCCCCAATAACACTCTTGGATGTGCCAAGCGGTAGTATTTTCATCTTCGCCACCACTAAGGATACCAGAGATGGTTAAAATGTTGTCGGAAATGGTTACATTGAGATCTGACTTGGAAATACCAGCCGTGCGAGCTTTGACAACAAGTTTATCTGCGGTTTCGTAGACATCTACAGCGAGCTGTCCAGGAAAATCGTCAGTATTATCCCACCCATCATCTCCCCCGTCTGATGGTTCAACGTCGAGGGCAGATTTGTCAGACGAGTCAACAATCGTTGAAGTTTCTGGACCACTACTCTGGAACAATTCTGCTAGTTCTTCTTCCATCAGCATGTCGTCACTATTAGTACGAGCCATTGCTTGAATTACCTCCGTTATATATTGTTATGCTTTATTATAAGGGCTTTTTGGTGTAAAATCAATACTAATTATGAAATTCGTTGTAAAAAGCACAACAAAATGTGGCCTACTAGACCTACTTTGCCCGTACACTTGTAGGGGTTGTGGACGTCTGGGAGCGGTGCTATGTGAGTGTTGTAAAAATAACTTAATAAAAGCAGCATTGCGGGTTTGCCCGCTTTGCCAACAAGTGCTTGCAGATGCAGAAAAAAGTTGTGCAACGTGGAAGAATTGCAAGTGTGACAATTGCAAGATAGCATTTGATGCACTATTTGTGGGTGGGTGGCGTGAAGGAGTACTAGCGAAGTTGGTGAAAGAATATAAGTATCAGGCAGTGCGGGCGATAGGTGATGTGTTGGTGGAGGTGCTGGATGAAGCAATTCTAGAGTTACCAGAAAATACGGTGGTAGTTCCCTTGCCGACCGTAGGACGGCACGTGCGGGAGCGGGGGCTGGACCATACTTTGAGCTTGGCAAAGAAGTTGGCGCGCAAAAGGGGCTGGAAATGCCAGCGGTTGTTGCTGAGGGCGTCTGATACAGTCCAAGTAGGGACAAAGGCGTCGGAGCGTGCTGAGCAAGCGAGAAAGGCTTATATGGTACAAAAAGAGGCGGATAGTGATGTAAATTATTTACTATTGGATGATGTTTGGACGACGGGAGCGAGTATGTTGGCGGCAGAAAAGGTGATGCGCGCGGCTGGGGCGAAGAAGGTGATGGGGGTGGTGATAGCAGTAGGTAAACAAAAGGAACTATAGATTATTTAAGTTATACAAGAGGGCCAAGCCAATCTCCCTCTCTACATGTCTAATACAGTACTAAGGCAGCGGAGGGGGAAACCATCCCAATGCTCGTATGGACCGTCTGACGGATTCACTGCGGAGGCATGGAAGGCGAGGTAATAAGCGCTAGGAGTAGTAGTGCCATCATAGCGAGTAGATGACGCTCGTGACGACCAGTAGACAGCAGTAATGCTGGCGCTCATAAAAGTACCAGTAGTGGGTAAGTAGACATACCCGCTGCGCACGAAGTAAAGACGTTATATATCGTTGAACTTGTATACACTGTACAAATTCAATTAAAGATCGTCTCTGTAAAAGATGGTAAAATTTCTTTTAATTAGAAAAATGAGCCCAACTTGCGGTTTTTACAAGTTGGGCTGAGTAGCTTTAGATCTAGTCTAAACCAGATGGTTAAGAATAAGAGCAGCGTTCTCGGCGTTTTGCTCTGGAGTAGGACTAATAGCATTAAGCACAAAATTGACAATAGCATAAGCAAAGAAGGCAATAATCAAGCCAAGTAGGGCATAAAGGATGGTGTTTTTGGCGTCGGTAATCTTTTTACTGTCGCCGCCAGAGATAATATAGCGTAGACCGCCCCAAATTAGCATTAAGACAGAGATAGCGCCGACTACATAAAGCACGGTATTGGTGATGCGAGTAAAAACACCATCAACGCCAACGAGATTTTCTGGCATGCCGTCAGCACGAGCGGCTTCGGCGCCTTCTTGAACGGTCAAGGCCATTGCTTTGCCGGCACACAAAGTGACCATAGTACAGATACCAGTAATAATTTGTAGGATGTTTTTCGTGAATTTCTTCATTGAACCTCTCGTAATTAAACTTTTCTTATTATAGCATACTTTTTTGTAAAATTGAAAATCTAGAGTATAATAAAAGGAATTAAGTGAGGTGAAATATGAAGAAACGCGGGATAATTATTACGATTATGGTGTTAGCGCTAGGGATGGCCGGGATTATTGCCTGTGGTGTGATTGGTATGATTGAAGATCAGAAGGCGCGGCCGGCGGAAGTTTCCCTAGTGGAATTACCGAAACCAGAGTTAGCTGGTGGTTTACGTGGTGAGATGGGGATTGATAAAAATATCAACGAAAACACAGTTGATAATTATTTAGGGCGTGAAGATGCAGTGTATCGTGATATGCGGATGCTGGTGGACGAGGCGGATTATGAAGCGATTGGCGGAGATTCGTATCTGTCAGGCTATGTGAAAGGGTTTGAGGTGGTTCCGTATCCGCTCTTGGTGAATGTGGAAGGCTTGCCAGAGGCGGTGGGCGAGAGTTATATTGGGCCAACCTTATTTATACAAAAAGATGGTAAGTTTGTGGCAAATTATAAGGAGTCGATGGAGATTTTGGAGTATATCTTCCCGAAAGATAAGGTGATTTTCTTGATGTGCGGCGGGGGTGGCTATGCTGGAATGACAAAGCAGATGTTGGTGGCTTTGGGCTGGGATGCTGAGAAGATTTATAATGTGGGCGGATATTGGTACTATGATGGTGAGAATAATGTGAAGGTGCGTGACGGCGAAGAATTCCGGTATTGGGAAGTTCCCTACCACGATATTGAATTTGAATATTTGCACAAGCTATGAAAAAAAGCTGGCTGATTGGAGCAGTGGTTTTGGTGTTGGGGGTGATTTTGGGGGTGCTGATGATGGTTTTGCATGGTAGTATGGTGGAAAACTCGGGGGTGGTGGATAAACCGGTGGAAAAGTTCCCGCTTTCGGTGGAGATGTATGACAAAGGTGAAGTGGTAGAGATTACGGCGAGCGAGTTTAATCAGCTGGTGACGGAGAAAAAGAGTTTTGTGGTGGTGCTGCATATGGTGGTGTGCCCAGCGGAGTTTCCGGTGACGAATTCGGCGAAAGAATTGGCGCATTCCGAAGGGATGGTGATTTATAGCCTGGTGGAAGATGAGTTTAAGCAGACATTTTTGGCAGAAACGATAAAGTATTTGCCTTCGGTGGCGATAATCCATGAGGGGGAGCTGGCGGGGTATTTGGACGCGGAAGCAGATAAGGATGTGCGATACTATAAGACTGCTGAGGGATTGAAAGAGTGGATGGAACAGTGGATAGAGAAAGGAGAAAATGAGATGGAAAAAGATGTGAGTTTGGAGATTAATGGTAAAGAATATAGGGTGGTACTGGAAGATAACGTGACCGCTAAGGAGTTGATGGAGAGATTGCCACTTACGATTAGTATGAGTGAATTGAATGGTAATGAGAAGTATTTTTATTTTGATAGGGCGTTTTCGAGTGCGCCAGAGGCGGTGGGGCGAGTGGAAGCTGGTGATTTGATGCTTTATGGTGATGATTGTTTGGTTTTGTTCTACGAAAGTTTTGAGACGCCGTATGCTTATACGCGAATTGGGTGGATTGAGAATGTGGGTGGTTTGAAAGATGCTGTGGGCAAGGGGAATGTGAGGGTGAAGTTTGAGTTGAACTAGTACACGCTGTACAAGTTCAAATAGAAATTATCTCTGTTAATTTTGTTAGATTTTTGGTTAATTAAAGAAATCGTGCGCAGCGGATATGTCAACGTTATGACTGGAGTTTTGTATTATATAGGGCAATCTGCTAGCACTTGGTCGTCACAAGCATCAATTACATCTTCCGCACAACATATTGCAATTAGTACTAGTGTTGGTATGGGCAGTAGCAATCGTTATCATGGTATCTCTCTCCGCTGCCTTAGTACTGTATTAGATATGTAGAGTGGAAAACGGTGGTATAATGAGCATATAGGAGTAGATAGATGATAAAGAAAGAAGAAATTTTTCCGATAGGGATTGGAACTTGGAAAATTGATCCAGAAAACTTTGATACTGATTTGAAGGCATTGGTTCATTCTTACGAAGTTGGTCAGAATTATCTTTCGCTGTATATGCTATATAACGGTGGTGATGTAGTAAAACAGATGAGGAAGTTTGTTGATGTTGTGGGTAGAGAGAATTTGTTTATTAATGCTAGTCTTGAGCCTACTATTGAAAAACGAGATGATATTGAGGCTCAATTGAATGGGTATCTGGAAATTTTAGGAGTGGATTATGTGGATAGTCTTCAGTTGCATAGTCCATTATTTACGAATTTGCCGTTAGTTGATGTCTATCAGGAGATTCAACAGTTAGTTGCTGCGGGTAAAGTGCGTCATATTGGTATTAGTAATGCCAATATGGAACAATTGTCCGGAATTGAGAAAGAAGTTAAAATAGATTTCTTTGAGGGTATATATAATTTGGAGTGCAAGATTTATGAGGATAATGGCGTCATAGATTATTGCCATGAGCACGGGAAATCTTTTGTAGCGTATCAGCCATTGAGGCGTAATAGAACAGCGATGAGAAACTATCCCGTTTTGGTTGAGTTGGCTGAAAAATATCATAAGACGCAGAACCAAGTACTCCTGAATTGGATTATTAAAGAGAAGAAATTATTTACTTTGATCAAAAGTACTAATATGGAGAGGATAGATGAGAATGTTGGCGCTTTGGACTTTGAAATGGACAGAACAGATTATGCGAAGTTGAATTTCTTCCGAAGTAAAGAATTTGATGACATACAAGTGAGCTGGGATGGCACCGGAGTGACAATTGATCAACTTACTAATCAGTTTGATTAGTTTTCCAGTTTAATTGTTTATGTAAAAAGTTTAGTTGATTATATGGAACTAGTTTGTCATGTTGAAGTCTTCCAACTATGACGCCTGGGTCGATTTTTTCGTCACGCGAAAATTCCAAAATGGCATTACTGGAATAATCTTCTTTGTAGCGAAATTTGTCGTATTCTTTTTTCGGTAATAAAACTTCTGCGGCGAAGTTATTAGCTTCTTGTTCCTGTATACTATTATCGTCATCGCAGCTTATCTGCCCCTTCTTCCCATGTCTGAGGATGTGCCCTATTTCATGAAAAAGGGTGAACCATAGTCTATCTGCCATTTTACCGCGAATGCTAACTTGTATTATTGGGTTTCTCCCAACCCATTTGGTGGCACCGTTTACATATGTTCCGGAGAAATGCGGGCATGCTATTAAAATTACACCACAATTAGTTAAAATGCCTGTGATTTGTTCAAAAAAGTTATCTGGCATATTATATATTACATTTTTTATTTCTGAAAAAGATTGTTTTAGTTTATTCTCGTCATACTCTATGATTTGTTTTTTTCTGGCTTCTAATTCGCCGCAACGTACCCATGCGGCAAGAGCAATAGGATTGCTTTTTTTGCCCGTACCTTTTCTAAATGCAATAGATTCAGTCCTTTCTATTGCGTAGAGTGAATTTACTCCAAAAAACTTCCATAAGTTTAGGACCCTCGTGATTAAATCTTTAGTTTTCTCTATATACCCGTATTTTACTAGTTCTCTATAAGTTTGTGAAAAATTTTCTGTCTGTATGAGTTGGATTTCATTTTTGGCTTTTTCGCGCATTTGGTTACGCGCTAAGACTGTTTTATAAAGTGTATCTAGATTAGACCAGTATTCGGCAGTTCCACCTATAGCATTTGCTAGCAAAGTGGCTGTTTCTGCGGTAACTGATGCTTCTCCTTTAATAATTAAGCTAAATTGTTTTTCGGAAAGACCGGTACGTTCAGATAGCATTTTTTGGGTCATGTTGAGAAAGCTTAGTTCACGAGCGATGATTCGACCAGGGTGAATTGCAATGTTTGGTGTGTAACTCATAATATCCTCTCCTCCCCCTTGCTAATGATAATCACAACATAATTCAATTATCGTTATTTTTGTAATGGTTTTAGGGTTATCGATTCTAAAATTTTGGTCATTGGTATGGTTTGGTCTAAAGATGATACGGAATTTACCACGTCCTCGTTGATGCGGAATATCGACTACAAATTCACCTTTTCTGTCTCCTTGGAGCGGATGTGGGTGCGTACTGGGCGGAAGGTCGGCGCAAGTGTTAGCAGCGAGTAGGTCGTTAAGTACTTCTCCGATATGAGATGGAATAATTTGGGAGTTTTTCCCATCTGCACGCCTTATAATTTTCGATAACTCTGAAAAAGTGCCATTCTTTTCGCCATTAGCGGCGTCTTCTAATTTTTGGGAAGCAAAATCTATCTTCATTGTACCTCCGGCATTATGCTTATGTCAATAATTTTGCTAACCATAATGGTAAGATTATACTACACTTTTCTACAAATTTTAATACACTATATAGGTAATATATTAGTTGAGGTTGTCATTGGCTCTTTCGTGCGCAGCGGACATATCTACTTGCCTAATACTACTAGTAATTTTAAGAATGCTAGTAATGGGGGCTATTATTGGTCGTCACACGGTGTCGATATTGCTAATGCCTATGACTTACTAATAAGTGGTACTACTATTCATACTTCCCATGGTCCAAGTATCCGTTGGCATAGTTTCCCCCTACTACTGCCTACGTACTCCCGCTTCGCGGTAGTTCTATCTCTCACCGCTAAACAAAAAAATCCGACGCATGAGCTTTAGCTCATGCGTCGGATTTGGCGGAGAGTGGGAGAAACTTCGCAAAATTGTATTTTGCTCAGCGGACTTCGCTCTACGAACTCGCCTGGGAGTTCGAATCTCCGCTTCTTTTGACAAAGAAGCAAAAATCGCCACGCAAGCGTGACAATTTTTTCTTCCTGGCGGAGAGTGGGAGAAAATTTTTCTCCTGGCCCCTCCTTCAAATAAGCTCTCACCGTGCAAGCACGCTGCCCGCTTATTTGGCGGAGCATACTATACGAAGTTCGAACAATTATGCTAAATGGGTGATTGCATACAGGGAGTTTTTATTTAGTTTGTTCTTTATCAAGTTGCTTGCTTAGTTGTTCCTTTACCGCTGGCATATCTAGAATAGTTGGTAAAAACATATTAAGCACTGAGGATGCTGCTTGATAGGTTGATTCTTTTTCTTTTATCTCCATTGCCTGCTGGTGCTGTAATTTAATGGTGTCTAGTTCTTGTTCGTGCATTCGTTCAAGTTTTTCCATCTCTAACTTATGTGCTTCTTTGATGGATTCTATATCTACTGAGTGTTGCGCTACTAACTTTTTCAAATCATGTTCATGCTCTGAATGTATTTTCTCCATTTCTGATTTGAGGGTCTTTGATGAAACTAAATAGGTTACCAATCCAGTTGTTACTGCTGGCAATAATGCGACCAAGATCGTTTGTAAAATGTTATTCATTGTACTGCTTCTCCTTTGAATGTTCTTGAATTAGAGTTATAAGATTTTTCATTTGTGTGTATTGTTTTTCCTGAATACACGGTTCATGGGCACAAAATTTTTGGTCTAGTTCTGACCTATTATATTCGAGCAGGTTGCTAAAGAACTTTTCGGAAGTGTATCTGTTCTTATCGTAATGGGGGATGTCCAATGCTTCTGGGAGGCCTTTAACGGAATGGTTTTCTTTATTTAATACATCAATCGCTGTATTGATTTCAGCTAGATAATTACTCGGCTTTATCTTCGAGGCATACTCAAAATTTGTTAGATATGCTAAAATAAAAAATTCGAAATTTGGTTTGTTAATAATAAGTTGAAACTCATTTTCGGCTGCTGCGTTTCTAAAATCATCTTCAGTAATTCCGTGTTTTTCCATTTTGTCGTAATCACATATTATGATTTTTTGGAGTGCAATATCGCTTTCTGGATCGATCAAGCTTAGTATGCTATCGTCCGATTGTTTCAGCTCCTCAATCTTTTTGTTGGCTATTTCAAATATCTTCTTATGTCCATGGTTCCCGCCTAACGGTATTTCAACTATTTCGATATCTGGATGTATTTGTCCTAATGCGCAACGCCCATATTGACGAATAAATGCTGGTTCACTACTTTCACCTTCTGTGCAGACAATCAGAATTAACATAATCTATAGCTCCTGGATTTTTGGTACGAAACCTAGCAAACCTTTAAGATATTTTTTTTCTATCGCTGTGTCATTTGCTTTTAAAGAACCAGGGACTTTATTGGCTATGATTGATTCTTCTTTTCCATTTTTTGATATGAAACGTATATTGTCACGCCCTATTTGATCTTGAAGCATAGTACTGTGCGTATTTATGATGAGTTGAGCCTGTTTTTTATTTAGTGCAGATTCAAATAAAGATACCAAAAAGCTACATTCTATTGGGTGTAAATCATTCTCGAATTCATCAAGGTATAACACCCCACCTTTTTCTAAGGTGTCTAGAATGGGGCTTGCAAGCTCAAATATACGATTAGTTCCAGCGGATTCGTTACCTTCCATGGAAAAAGTAGCTGTTCCTGTGACTGTGCCTGCATCATCTCGTACTAAGTGCGTTGTTGAGATGGAAAAACCATCTCTATTCATGTTCTTTTTGAAATCTTCTGTAAATGGTAGTTGTTTAAATAAATCTTCTGGCATCGGTATCTTTGAGACTTTAACATCTTGAATGAATAAGTTGGCAGCACGCAAAAGAGCCAGAACTTGGTTTTTGAAATTTGGATTAGCTTCTATTCGATTGGCAGTCATTGCTTTATAGGGGGCAAATTTTATATTGATTGGGTTAAAATGCGAAAACCAATCAAATATCTCCTTAGCAACGGTATTATTATCTTCCCACGCTTTAGTTAACACCAAGGCATCGTCGCGAGTGCGTTTTAGTAAGTCGCTCGTAAAACTCCCATAACGATTCTTAGGTATGGAAGCACGACGAAATATTGTTTGGAAACTGGCTTCTTTATTTAGACTTCTTTCTTGAAGTGATTCATCGACTACTTTACCTTTAAGCAGCTGAAAACTATATTTGTAACATTTGGTTTCAGTTTCCATTTCCGCCTCAAACAGAGATGGTTTTGCTTCGGAATTTGCGTTGAGTCGAAAGATTTCAAATGGTAGATGTTGCCCACTAAAGTTAGTTGACATCCTTGTAAAATCTCTGAAGAACCCAGTAGCAGTAAAAAGATTAGTTTTCCCTGCGCTATTTGGCCCATAGATTGCCGTAACATTCTTAGAATTTTGGCAAAATTCTATGGTCTGTTTTTCATTGAAAGAACGATAATTAGAGACGCTAAAACTCTTTAATCGCATATATTAATCCTTACTATATCTTATTTGAGTCGATTGTATCACAGATTCATTCCAAAATCAATGATTTTCAGAAAAAAATTCCGTTTTTCATAGTTTTTGGAAAATTATCGTATAATCTTAAGTATGGCATTCTTAAACGTTTATTTCGACATCGACGGCGTTTTGCGTGGTACGGCTTCGCCAAAGACGGATATTATTAAACTATTGAAGTATTGTCTTAAGCATTATCCAGATTCGATTTATTGGTTAACGACACATTGTAATGGCGGAGTGAATCAGACGAATTTAGCCTTGAAGGGTGAATTGCCTGATGAGTTAGTGGAGGAAGTTTATCGAACATTTAAACCGACGAATTGGGGAGTTCTGAAAACAGATGCGATTGATTTGGATAGTGATTTTGTGTGGTTTGATGATAACTTATTTGAGAGTGAGAGAATGATTCTGGAGAGTTATCATGTGGTGAACGGTTTCTTTCGGATGAATCCGAAAGATCCCAAGATGGCGAAGAAGGCTTTGAAATTTTTGAAGGATTATTCGAAAAAGGTTATTAAAAACTCGTAGACAGTTTTTATGTTATAATAAAACTGTCTACACATTTTATGAACGAGCTCATTTTCTGTTTTTTAGACAGAATTATCGAGATTAATAAGCGGCAACTGCCCTAAAACAATCTCGATGAGGTTCGTTCGGTGTAGACAACCAAAGGCGGTTGTCGCTTTTTGTTGGCAGCCTCTGTATTAATTAAAATTAAGGAGGAACTGTGTCAACAACTGAGACCAATAACTTATCTTGGATTATCTGGATAATCATTGCAATTATAGCATTCGCATTTATTAGCAACTATCTAAGTGATAAAAAACAAAGCGATATGATCGAAAGGGAGTTTCGTGATGTTGACTACTGTCGTAGTGTAGCGGCCCAATATGGTCAACAAGGAACAGCTGCCTTTAGCCAGTCTTACAATGCCTGCATGACCGCAAAAGGATGGTAGTTAAGTGAATATACAAATCAGACGGCCTAGTAATAAAGAATTAATTGGTTGTTTCCCTGATGCGTTGTTGGAAATGGAGCGTAATTATAGATCTTTACAGAATGATTTAGCAGAATATACCAATATAGAATTGTCAGATGAAGAGAAAGCGCAATTAAATATTTTAGCTAAATATGGTGGCGCACTATACGAGGCGTGGTTATTAGGACAAAACGCTTGGCGTACGTTGGAAAAACGTCGTGCTCCACTTATCGACACTAATGCATTTCTGCTACTTCTGCCAGGCATTTGCGCATACGCTTCAAATCGTACGAGAGAAATGAAGCGTGCAGCGGTAACAATTCTAAATGAACCATATATTGTTCAGAATACCAATGGTCAAGTCGACGTAATTGGCGACATCTTCAAGAATAAAACAGATTCACAACTGCAAGAACTGTCGTATATGTACCAAGGAAAGCCCAATAAAGCTATGATTAAGCAGAGAGTTATGAATGCGGCAGAGGTAGGTGTAAAAAATCTGCTCGCAAGTCGGTCTCAAGATGATAAGGAAATACAGTCATTACGATCAACTTGGGCCGCCAAAAAGTTGGATGAATTTTATGATTTAGAGAATGAAGTAAGGTTTATTTGGCATGCGAGTCAAAAAACCGATCTTCTAAAACATATTGATCAATGCTTGGATAGTGATGATAGCCCAGAAATATACCAAATGTTTGTATGTGGTTTAGCTGATTTCTTAGAGAAGGTTGCTGCGGAGTATTGGCATTTTAGAGTTAATAATAATTTGGAGGTTCAATAGGAGGAAAAATGGAGAATAACGATCAACAAATAAAACATAAGTCGGCCAGCGACGAATTCCTTTCAGGTAGTCTGAATTATCTTGATGGTGTTAAAGACGTCAAGGCGACCAAGCGGCGGCGCTCCCTAAAGCCGATAATGATTGTAGTATTGGTTATTGTTGGATTATTTGGAGGCGTTGCGGCGATGTTGAGCATTTCAAAGCGTCCAGTTGAAGAAACGGTAATGGAAGATTCTGGAAATGAAGCCTCTGACGTACAGGCGCAACTCAATTCATGTCTTAGGGCTGCGCAAGCTGATGTTGAAGCGGGTGATCCAGAGTTCTATCCAAAGCTAATCGCAAGCTATAAAGCTCAAATTACCTGCTATGATAGATACGATAATGAGAGTTCAGCCAAGCAAGGCTTAGAGGATAAACTTAATAGTGCGGAAGTTGCTGCACGTGATGCTGGAACTAGTCAAGCGGCCATTGATGCAGAGTACGATCGTAGGGCGGCACAGATTGATGAAGAGTATCGTCAGTATGTGGCAGCTTTGGATGTGGAGGCGGCAAGACATGATGATGAGATGAGACGGCGATTAGAAAAGAACGCTGAGGTTGCGGCTAAGCATCAAGCAGAGCTGGAGGCTGAACGGGCACGAAGAGAAGCTGAACTTGTAGCCAATCAAGCCGCAATAGCAAAAGCAAAAGCAGAACAAGAGAAAGTAGCAAGATGTAATGAATATAAGGCTCAGTATGGTGATAAAAGCGCAGAAGAATTAGCACGAACTGATGCTTCTGTTGTACAAGCTTATAATACATGGCAAGATTATGCTCAGAAAGCCGAAGAATACCGTAATAGTGGAGTAGTTCTTTCCCAAGCACAATGTCAAAATTATATATTGAAAGGCAGAGTTTGCCCAAGACAATATGAGGCTAAAGCGCAAGAAGCCGAAACTTACTACAATCAACTTTTTAGTCAAAAAGTACAAGCTTACAATAGCTCACGAAAGCTAGCCTGTGGATACTAGCTTATATACTTGTAGAAAAAGGCCGTATAACGCATTTTAAGGCACGTTTCAGACGTTTTATGCTCAAAGTAGTATAATTATACTTAATGAGTGAAGGAACAAGGCTACAGCCCTTAACTGTCGATTTTAGTTCATTGGATTCAAAACAAAAATTATATTTAGCAAAGTTATTAAATGACAAAATTTCGCAAATTATTTGGGTATTTTGCGAAATAAATAAAATACCAGTTCTCATCAAGTTATTAACAGCTGATTCATCATTTTCTTTTGATGAACTGAACGATTGGTATGTTAATATCGTTGATGTCCTTGAAAGGCTATATAAGACCGACGTGAGTTTTAAGAATCTTGCTGCGGCTCCTCCTTGGAAAAAGATAAAAATTTTACATGGACATGAAGAAGAGATACTCAACGATAAGACTTTTATGACAAAACATAAAAAGCATTACTCTGAAATAGAGCGGCGATGGATTCTTGCAGGAAAGCCTGAAACAATCTCAACTTATCAGATATATGCGTGGGCTGAGTCCATTGAGCAAAAGCTTTCTTCGTATAGGAACGAGGTTGAAGTTTTACAAAACAAGCAAAAACAATTTTCACTGGATCCTGATGAAGTACTTTTTACGATTAAGTATGACAGTATACGAGGAATGTTGTCTGTTAATGGGGTACTTATACAAAAAGTACATATAGATTCTGTGCTGGATAAGTTTATGAGTAAAGCACAGAAGAACCCGACAAAGAGAACTCGCGTAGAAGGCAGTAAGCCTAATCTTTCAAAAACCATTGGGAATATAAAGATGCCTAAACTTTTGAAGGATCTATTCTTTGAGGGGCGTAGCAAAAAATCTTGTATTTTGAACTTGACTATCACGAGGGGCAGGTTACTCGAATCTGGTGCGAGTTCAGGTGAAATTCAAGACTTATTACAACGATACCCTTCGCAATTTTGTTGATACTGTTCAATATGATTTATTAAAGAATATTTTGTACATTCATTTTTGTTCCTATTTGTTCCTATTCATTCCCATATCAAGGTGTATATTTCGAAAGTTAGTTATCCTTAAAGTATATCAATTTTAAGGATAAAGGCTATGCAAATCCCTCCAGACAGAATCGAGCAACTTAAGTGCCTATACAAGGAGGCATTTGGTGACAATTTGTCTGATGAAGAGGCTCAGGTTCAGGGGCTAGCAATCCTGCGTCTTGTGGCCTTCAGATTGGATTCTGCGCCGCCCGATCAAAAAGAAAGGACAATGAATGGAACCATTTCCGTTTAAAGAAATAGGCCTAGATGATGTTTGTCAGATTTTAGATTTGACAATTAAGGAAGATAGAACTAACAAGCTCCTCATTTTTCTAACAATGTTGTCGGCATTTACAGATAGCTCTCAGATTAATATTACTCTTAATGCACCGTCATCAGCAGGCAAAACTTTTTTAACCAATGAAATTGTAAAGCTTTTTCCCGAAGAAGATACAATAGTATACTCTAAGATTACGCCAACTGCTTTTCATTATAGTGCCAAGTTGGATAAAGAACGTGGGGTACGAATTATGAATTTGGAGCGAAAAATATTAGTTTTTCAGGAACAACCTGATGCTAAAGTGCAAGAAAATTTAAGATCTATTTTATCTCACGATAGAAAAGAGGCAACTTTCTGTCTCACGAACAGAAGTAAGTCTGGCGAAAATCGTGCCGAGGAAGTCATTATTCGAGGCTTCCCTGCAACAGTCTTTTGTTCGGCAAATTCATTTATGGATGAACAAGAGAGTACTCGTGCCATTATGCTTTCGCCAGAAGTCACTACTGAAAAAATAGAATTGGCGAAGCTTGCGGTCGTGGATCGTGAGTCGAATCCCGAAAATTTTCAAAAAGAAATTTGTAATAATCATGATCGTCAGTTATTGCAACATCGAATTAGGACAATTCGTGATATGCGAGTAGGAGTAATTGGGCTACCTAGCCAAGATTTAATCATGAAAACTTTTAATAACATGGTCGATAAACCAAGAGTACGCCATTCACGTGATATGAAACATTTTATTGACATTATTAAGTCAATAGCCCTACTAAATATTTGGTATCGGAAGAACAAAGAGGGGCAGTACTACGCGAATGAGAAAGATGTAATGGAAGCAGCGTCTTTATGGAAAGATATTGCTAAGACGCAATGTCTAAGTTTACCTCCATATGTAGCTAGTATCTATTACGACATCATTGTACCTCTTTTTAATCAGAAGAGGCTAATGTGTCAGTTTGGTAAAATCAATTCATGCCATCCGATGAGCGATATAGAGCAATGCGCCCTGACTAGGCAAGAAATTCTCAATCGATATGTTCAAACAAAACGAACAATGCTACAAGATTGGCAGCTAAAAAGATTACTTAGTTCATTAGAGGCAGTGGGCTTAATACAAATTATTGAAAGTAAGAATGATAAACGGTTGAGGTTAATTATACCATTGGAAGTAGAGACAAAGGAGGATAAATGAGTGAAAACGGCGAAAAAACGGCGGAACACATGCGAGAAATTGGCAGAAATACGCGTTTTTCTAGTACTAATCAACCAGACAATAATGGTCGTAAAAAGAAGCTTTGCAATGTTATTAGTGAAATTCCGCCTAATGCGCAGGAACTAGTATATGCTCGCTTGTGGCAAGCAGTGAAATGTCGAAATAAAAAGGAGGCGATGAGCTTACTTGAAAAAGAAGCGGAAGAACTTGGCGAATATGGGTTTGTTGCACAAATAGCGATAGAGACCTTAGCTGGTAAAAATGGGTGGACGGCGTTGATGGATATTTTTGACCGTGTCATAGGAAAGCCTAAGACGGTTGTCGAGCCCATTCAATGTGAGGGGAATAAGGAATATCAGAATCCTTACGTTAAGGGATTTCTTATACCATAGAAATATAAAAAGAACTTGTATGTAGGTTTACCAAACAGTGTTTATGGTATATAATGAGGATGCTACACTAGTTTGTTAAATCACAAGGTTATTTTATTTCTCGTTGGAATAGGTAGCCTCATCCGAGAAATTTCCTTGTGAAATAGATTGGTGTAGCAGGGGCTACCTATTTTGATTGGATGAATTATGATAAAGAATAGAAAATTAAGATACATTGCATATTTAAGAAAATCGACTGAAGCCAATGAGCGCCAGGCTCTTTCGATTGACGCTCAACGTAATGAAATTCTTAAGTGTTTCCCAAATTTAAATATCATCGATTGGGTTCAAGAAAGTAAAAGTGCCTTTGAAGCGGAAAATCGCCCAGCATTTAGCGCAATGATGGAACGTATAAAAAGAGGCGAGGCTGATGGTATTGTGGCTTGGCAGCCTACACGATTATCTAGGAATTCGATGGACGCAGGACAGATTACGCATTATTTTAGCCATGGAATTATCAAGGATTTGCAATTTGCTACGGCTTCATTTGAGAATACTCCTGAAGGAGTGAAAAGTCTACAATATGCTTTGGCAGATTCGCAGTATTATTCGGCTAATTTATCAAGAGATGTTAAACGCGGTAATAGAGAAAAGAGGCTCAAAGGCTGGCTGCCCACGGCGAATTTGTTGGGCTATTTGAATCAGAAGAACCCCAATCCAACTGAAGAAGATCCGACGGAGAGTATAACGGCTGTTGATCCAGAACGATTCCCATTGCTGCAAAAGGCATGGAAGCTGTTCTTGACTGGTGAATATTCGGTGCCTGCTATACTAGATGTATTAAATAACCAATGGGGATTTAGAACGAGAAAAACTAGGAGAAAAGGCGGTTGCCCATTAAGTCGTGCTGGTTTTTACAAACTACTAAAGAATGAAAGATATGCAGGAATTATTATCGAGCCATTAACTGGAGAAAAATTGAGGGGTTCTTATCCTGCGATGATTTCTATAGATGAATATAATAGAACACAAGAATTATTGGGTCGTCATGGTAAGCCAAGACTAACCCAGAAAAAGGACTTCACTTATAAAGGTATTGCTAGATGTGGAGAGTGCGGTTGCAGCATTACTGCAGAACATAAAAGGGGCGGTAAATATACTTATTATCATTGTACGCATAAACGTAAAGACATTGACTGTAAACAGGGCTGTATTGAGGAAAAAGATTTAACTAGGCAACTTGAAGAATTGTTTGATGGGTTAACGATTATGAAACAATTCGAAGTGTGGGGTTTGGAGACCATACGAAATATGAATGATGAAGAGTGCGGCGATAGGCGACATTTGCTAGATTCTCAAAGCAAAGCCCTTAAACGTGCAAACGAGAAGGCTGATAGATTATTGGATATGTGTGCGGGTGGATTAATTACTCAGGAACAATACAAAAACAAACTTGAAGAAGTAAACGCTGAAATTAAACAATTACAGAAGGATCTAAATGAGACTTTAGAGAATGGAGCCGACTGGCGTAAGATGATGAGGAAAACGTTAGAAGTTTTATTTAGTGGTCGCGAAAAATTCGAAAATGGTGACGCTTATGCAAAGCGTGAGGTACTACAAAGTTTAGGTTCGAACATTGTAATACGAGATAAAAAATTAAGCATTGACACCTATAAATGGCTTGAACCGATTCAAAAGAACTATAAAAAGTTAGAAGAGCAATTTAAAGCAGGTTCGAACAGTGATTTACAGATAAAAAACGCCTCAAATGAGAGCGTTTGTCAACAATGGCGGAGAGTGGGAGATTCGAACTCCCGCTGCAGGTTTCCCCACACTAGCGATTTAGCAAACCGCCCCCTTCAGCCACTTGGGTAACTCTCCAATAGATATATTCTATCATAAAGCGGAAAAATATGGAATACACCTGCGCTTAGGTTTTTGTGTTATAATGTGGTTATGGCAAGTTCAGATGCAATTAGTTGGGAAGCTGAGGAATATATTGTACGAGAGAAGAATTCTTGGTGGTATGTTGGCCTGGTTGCTGTGGGTTTGATGTTTTCGGCGCTGGCGATTTGGTTGCAGGCGTGGACTTTCTTGGCGGTGATTGTACTGAGTGTGGTGGCGTTGCTGGTGTATGCGATGCGACCGCCACGGATTTTGCATTACACTTTGAGTAACAAAGGTTTGAGCGAGGGCGACCACCTGTATGATTATAGTGAGTTTAAGGCGTTTGGGATTTTGCATGAAGGTAACCATTTTGCAATTGTGCTGACGCCGCGCAAGCGCTTTTCCCCGCGAGTGACGGTGTATTTTCCCGAGGCAAAGGGAGAAGCGATTGTAGATGCATTTGGTGCGCGTTTGCCGATGGAAGAAGTGAAATTGGATATGCTAGATAAATTAATAAAGTTCTTGCGCATTTGAAAATACTTGTGCTATAATAGGTAATATACGTTATGTTAATTTAATAAAAGGTGGGTAAATATGAACCAAAACCGTAAAGATAACGATTTGCAGCGTGCAATCGACGAAATCACCCAGAAGGGTGGTCAGCAGGGTGGCGCTCAAAAGCCAGCTCCTGCACCTCAACCGGCTAGCATGGTGCCTCCAGCACCAGCTGCCAATACAATGAAGTTGCCGAACGTTCCAGCTCCGGCACCTGCTCCTGCGCCACAGATGGCGATGCCGAGTATGCCGATGGGTGGTGGTTTTGGTCGCCCAATGAGTTACGGTGCTGATATCTCCAAGGTGAAGGAAGCCGCTCTTAAGGAGCTCTTCCCAATTATGGATCGCGTTGAAGTTGAACCAGAGAAGCGCTTCTTGTTGTATCAGGAAATGTTGAACACTATGCGTGATAAGGCGGTGATTGCTCCTGCTTATGAGGCTGCTCGCCAGATTCGCGATGACAAGGTACGTGCGGATAGCTTGTTGTACCTCATCAACAGCATCGACGAAATGTCACTCTAATAACTTATTTTCGTGCATTACGGCGTCAGAGCATCCGTTGCTCAGGCGCCGTATTTGTAATACGGCTTCTTCCGCTACTCTGCTTTTCTTTGTACTGCATCGAAAATAAGTTGTTAGAGCTAGTGTAAGAAGAAAAACTGCTCCGGGTAACTGGGGCAGTTTTTGTTGATGTGAAAATGTACGTTGATAGCTTGGTTCCCTATTCCTCAGACAAGGTTTTGATTGATTTGATGTCTTTGCAGACATTGATGATTGCCTGAAGGATAATGACTCCCAAAATAAAACCGATAGATCCGCCAATAAAGTAAAGGAGGCCAATGGCATTGGCGATGTTGGAAAGATTGAGAGTTGTCGTGACGGCTTCGATAAAGGGAGTGGGATGGAGTAGATTGTGGTCGATTGTATGGCTACATTGAATAATCATAAAGATAAAGTAGCCAATAGATAGTGCACATTGGATAAAAAGCTTAATTTTGGGGTGGTTCTCGAGAAATTTCATGGTAATTCCCTCCTGTATGTATACTATCAAATTAGATTCGTAAGGTACTGTGTAATTTTATAATAGAATTATGTATATGTCAATATAGGTTGTGTTTGATATCATTGCTTTCATTTCCCCTCTATGTGCCTTAGTACTGTATTAGATATGTAGAGTGGGAGATGAAGTTTTTGCATTGTATATCTCTTTGCTTTATGTTATGATATATAGTGTATAATAGGTTGTCTGTTATAGGCGAAAGGGGTGGTTAAAATGGCTGTTTTAAAAGTGGTTGGATGGAGTTTTAGTTTCTTGTTTTTATTCTGCTTTGCACTTTTGATTTTCCTGTTTTTGCGGGAGTGGTACATTAAATTGCGAGCAGAGAAAGAGTTGCGTGACTGTTTGATAAGATGCATCGATCTTCAGGAGAGTATCTCAAGGGTACGAAAAGACATAGATGAGAAGGTCTTGCGACATTGTGAGATGTCGCCCGAAGATGAGTGGCGGGGATATTGCGCGCAGTTGAGAGGAGGAGCGTATACTTCGCGTCAAGATTCTAAAGCAATGGAAGACCAGTGTGGAATTTTGGGAATGCTTTGGTTTCTACATAATGCTCGTGTAAGACAGTGGGAACTTTGTCCAGAACTATGCAAAAAAGAGAATGACCTTCGAGTGCGCTTGGAGCATGAGAACAAAATGATTTATTGGCTTAAAAGAATATACAGACCCTATTTTATGCGTTGCGTGAATTATTCTTCTTGGCGACGATATTGCCAAGAACGAAGCAATGTAACTTAGATATAGTAAAGGCCTCACTCGTAGAGTGAGGCCTAAACTGTTTCTGGCAATGTTTAGTACATACCACCCATGTCAGGAGCAGCTGGAGCCTGCTTTTCTGGGATGTCTACGATGAGTGCACCCATGGTGATAGCAGTAGCAGCGATGCTAGTAGCGCTCTGGACGGCTTCCTTGGTGACTTTAGCAGGGTCAATTACGCCGGCTTTCTTGAGGTTAACAATTCCCTCTTCTGGAGCCATGACGTTGACACCAAAGCCAGGTTTGGCTTTCTCCACTTCGGCCAAGAGAGCTTGACTATTGAGGCCAGCGTTTTCCATAATATGAATGAATGGAGCCTGAAGGGCTTTCTTCACAATCTTGGCGCCGTCGTTGTCGGCTTTGAGATTAGCGGCGAGGTTAACCAAGGTGACGCCACCACCGGTAACGATACCCTCGGCAAGAGCGGCTTTGGTAGCGGCCACAGCGTCATCGACGCGGAACTTCTTTTCGTCAATCTCAGCTTCAGAAGCGCCACCGACTTTGATGACGGCAACTTTGCCGAGGAGTGCGGCAGTGCGCTTCTCAAGTTCTTCGCGTTCGTAGTCGGACTTGGCTAATTTAGCTTGGCTCTGGATGAGGCTGATACGTTCGTTGACGGCAGCTTGGTTGCCAGCACCCTTGATGATGGTGGTTTCGTCTTTGGTAGCGATGACTTTGCCACAAGTGCCGAGGACTTCCATGCCGACTTCTTCGAGTTTCATGCCTTTGTCACCAGAGACAACGGTAGCATCAGTAAGAATGGCGATATCTTCCATGATTTCTTTGCGGCGGTCGCCGAAAGATGGGGCCTTGAGAACGAGGGTATTAAATACACCCTTGAGTTTGTTGAGTACGAGGACTGAGAGGGCCTCACCTTCGACTTCTTCAGCGATAATTACGAGGTCTTTGCGGCCAGCTTGAGCGCATTGCTCAAGGAGTGGCAAAAGCTCTTGAGCGCTGGAAATCTTTTTATCAGTAATCAAGACGAGAGGTTTGTCAAAGATAGCCTCTTGGCGGTTGGTATCGGTGATGAAGAAAGGTGAAGAATAACCCTTGTCATAGGTGAAGCCTTCAACGATTTCCTGCTCCATTTCGAGGCCTTGGCCTTGTTCCACGGTAACTACGCCGTCTTTGCCGATTTTGCTGATGACGTCGGCGATCATTTTGCCGATTTCTGGGTCTCCGGCAGAGATAGAGGCGACTTCGGCGACTTTGCTGTCGTTGCCTTCGATTTTCTCAGCGGTTTTTTCGATGCCTCTGATGATTTCGGCACCGGCTTCCTCAATTCCCTTGCGGAGTTCCATTGGGTTGACGCCAGCGGCAATCAACTTGTTGGCTTCGGCTAAGATATTATAGGTGAGCACGGTAACGGTGGTGGTACCATCACCAGCAACTTTGTTGAGCTTCTGAGCAGCGGATTTGATGAGTTTGGCGCCAATTTGCTCACCGAGGTTTTCTTCGGTGCTGCCAAGGTCAACGGCTTCGGCTACGGTGACACCATCATGGGTGATGGTCGGTCCGCCGTAGGATTTCTCGATAACAACGTTTTGGCCCTTTGGACCAAAGGTGACTTTGACGGCGTCATAGAGTTGTTTGGCGCCGGCGAGGACTTTTTCCCGAGCCTCAGCGGTATAAAAGATTTTCTTTGCCATGATATGCTCCTTATAATGTTGCTAAGACGTCTTCTTCTTTGACAATAATGTAATCTTTGTCGTCAAGTTTAACGTCAGTGGTGGAATAGTTTTTATAGATGATTTTGTCGCCTTTTTTGACGGTCTTTACGTCGGGGCCAATAGATTCAACGACGGCGTAAGCTGGTGCCTCCTTGGCGGTGCCAAGTAAGATGCCAGATTTGGTCGTTTCCATTGGCTCTTCTTTGATTGCTACCACCCGGTCTTGTAATGGTTTTAACTGCATATTAACTCTCCTTTGTACCTCTAATATAGCACAGATTTTTGGCACTTGCAATAGTGGAGTGCTAGAAATATTAAAAACTGGTTTGAGATGGTTCAAAGTAAAGATTGTATTTCAAAGTATTGTAAAAGTTCAAAGTGTTTGTTAAAATCAAAGTAGAGGAGAAAGATAAATAATGGGAAAAGAGATAGAGGAGAATAAGACTGTCGTGACGACAACGATGTCAAAAGCATATCAGATTACAGTACCAAGCGTGGTGCGCAAGGCGCTAGGGTTGGAGCCAGGGGATCCGGTGGACTTTGAGATAGATCGAGGGCGAGCAATACTCGTGCGGGCGGAAACGCGCGAAGAGAAGATTAAACGCGTGTTTGCGGATTTGGATCGAATACGTGAACGTGAGTTGAGTTATATGACTGTAGGACAGAAAAAACGTATTGAGATGTCTAAGGGGTGGACCATTAACCAGTATCACGAGTATATTGATAAGTTGCCTGAAACTAAGGCTTATATGAAGGAGAAATATGGTGTTTAAGACGCATGAATCGTTAGATACGAATATTATTGTGCGGTTGATTGTGAGAGATGTGCCGGAGCAGTGTTTGAAAGCTCAGGATATGTTGATGCGACGAGGGGTGACATATGAAGTGGCAGATTTGGTAGTGACGGAGGCGGTTTATGTTTTGCAGACGTGGTACGGTTGGACTAGACATGGAATTGTCGAGGCGTTAACCTCAGTTCTGAAAGATTTTGGATTTAATTATAATCGCGCATTATTTGAACGTGTGTTCCCGATGTATTTGGGGTGTTCGCAGCTGTCGTTCAATGATTGTTGCCTGGCGGGGTATGCGATGCTAAACCAGGCGGAGCCGCTCTGGACGTTCGATAAAGCGTTGGCGAAGGAATCGGGGACGGCGAAGTTACTGGGCTAGGTTGGCGGTCGTGGTATAATCATGATATGAGTTTGAAGACGAAGTTGGAGAAGGTTCCGGGGTATAATTCCCTGGTGAAACCGTTACACTGGGCGCAGGCGCTGCAAGCAGCTGTGAAATATGATTTCCCGGCGAAGAAGTTACGGGTGATTGCGGTGACAGGAACGAACGGTAAGACTACGACCTGTTTTATGATTTGGAAGATGTTGAACCATGCGGGGCGGAAGGCTGGACTGTTGACTACGGTGGGTTGGAGTGTCGATGGACAGAATGTGAACCCTCAGGTGGAACATATGACGACCGAGCGGGTGAGTGTGCTGAACGAGCGGATACGAGCAGTGGCGGACGCTAAGGCGGAATTTTTGGTGTTAGAGGTGACGTCGCATGCGCTGAGCCAGTTTCGGGTGCTGGGAGTGCCGATTGAGGTGGCGGTGTTTACAAATTTGACGCCGGAACATTTGGACTATCATAAGACTTTTGCAAATTATCGTAAAGCCAAACAGAAATTATTCAAAAAAGCGCGCTTTGGGGTGGTAAATGCGGATGACCCGAATGCAGAGTATTTTGTGAAGGAATATGCATCTAGTGATGTAAAAACTTACGGTGTGGAAGGGGGTGATTTCCGAGCATCAGATGTGAAATTGTTGGCATCTGGAGTGCAATATTCGTGTGGTGATATAAAAGTAAAGACACAGATTCCGGGAGAGTTTAATGTTTATAATTCCCTGGCGGCAGTGGCTGTGGGTAAGAGATTGGGCTTGACGGATAAACAGATTGAAGATGGGGTTCATAGTTTGACGGCGGTAGAAGGTAGGATGACGCGCGTGCGGGCGGGACAGGATTTTGAAGTGATTGTGGACTATGCGCATCAGCCTGATGCTCTGGAAAAGGTGTTTGCAAGTGTAGGCCATGGTACTGGGTTTACGGGTAAGATTATTGCGGTGCATGGTGGGGCGGGTCGGCGCGACCATGCGACGCGTGAGCCGCGGGGGGAGATTTTGGGACGAGAGAGCGATATTGTGATTGTCACTGAGGACGACTCGCGCGATGAGAAACCGGCGGAGATTGCAGAAATGTTTGTGCGGGGAGCGGAAAAAGCCGGCAAGGTGAAGGGCAAGGATTTGCTGGTGGAGCTAGACCGGCGAAAGGCGATTGTAAAGGCGCTGAGTTTGGCGAAAAAAGGTGACTTGGTGTTGATTTTGGGCAAAGGTCACGAGAAGACGATTTTGCGCGCGGATGGCTCGCATGATTTTGAAGACATCAAGGTGTCGGAAGAGATTTTGCGCGAGAAATAGATGTAGACGCTGCAAGGGTGTGGTATACTGGGATTGAAGGCGGGAGTTCTTTTTCGGACAGAAAGGAGCGTGGTAATGAATGGATATTCTGGAAAAGGCGGTAGCGTTTGCCACTAAAGCACACGAGGGTAAGTCTCGTAAAGGTTCGGGGTTGCCGTATATCGTGCATCCGATAGAGGTGGTAGTGATTATCTCTGCCATGAGTCGTGATCCGGAGCTGATGGCGGCGGGAGCATTGCATGATGTGTCGGAGGATGCCAAAATAACGCTAGAAGAGATTCGGGCGGAGTTTGGTGAAAGAGTGGCGCAGCTGGTAGCAGCTAATACCGAAGACAAGCACCGTGATTTGCCGGCCGAGGCTACTTGGAAACAGCGCAAGGAGGAGACAGTCAGGTATTTATGTAAGGAGGCCACCTACGATGAAAAGATTTTGATCTTGGCCGATAAATTGTCAAATCTGCGTGGTATGTATCACGATTTGCGGTTTATAAGCGCAGAGAAATACTGGAAGCGTTTTAATCAGAGTAATCCGGTTGAGCACTGCTGGTATCATTCAGCGATATTAGCGGTAACTGCCGAGCTGTCCAAGTTTGATGAGTGGCAGGAATATCGAGAACTGATACAAAAAGTTTTCGAGTAACTGCGCAGTTAGGAAAAGGACGGTCTAAAGAATAAGACCGTCCTGAACTACTTTTTGGGGCTATTTTTGGGCTTCAGGCTCGTAGTTTGCGATGCCTTCGGCGATGGTAGCTGGAGCGATGTTGAGCGCAGTAGCAATGGCGGCGGCGCAAGCCATGTAAGACACGGTAGGTTCACCAGTGAGGAAGCTGGCGACGGTGAAGTTTTGATTGCCAACGCTAAGGTTGGCTTCGGTGCCTTTGCGGTATAATTTGGATTGCTCGATACGGAGGTCAGAATCAGATGATGCGCCATAAGTGATGGTCTCAGCAGTGCCACGGAACTGAGCAAAATCGGGATAATGGGCGTCGTCGCGGTTGAGTACAACGGCTTCGGGGTTCATGCGGAACAAGGTAGACTTGGCGCTTAGATAAGTCTCAATATCGGGACTGCTGAGAGTAGAAGGCACAAAATCGGTCAATGCGGCAACATAAACTGGCAACCCAAAGAAGGTGTCAGCGCTAAGTGCGGCGGCTGGAGCAGTGATGACGGCGTAGGTAGCCTTGGCTTTCCAGGCGTCGTTCAAAAACTTATGCAAAACAGTAGGCTTAATTTGGTTCTCGGCGGCAAGAATAGCGACTGGTTGACTAGCGGCACGTAGAATCTCATGAACATAGTGGGCGACGGCGGTCTTGCCAGTAGATCCAGTGATACAAATCAAGCGAAGGTCACGAGCTGGATGTCCGTAGTAAGCGGCAAGAAGTTTGACTTTGGTACGCGCTAGATTGAAGCGCTTGCGATTGGCTGCAGATTTCGTATTACCTTCCATAATACCCTTATTGTAGCACAAAATCAGGAGTGTCAACCTGAAAAGCCCTAAAAAGTGCAAATTTTCCAGATAGTATAAACATTATAACAGGGGTGGGAGGAAGTTTTACAAAAATCTGGATTTTCCCTGTTCATAAACTTATAAATGTGATACAATATAAGTGTTGCGCTTAGTGCAATGCTCATTTTCATTTCGGGTGGATACGAAGCGGATTAGCTGACATATCCACACATGTGCCCGTAGCTCAGTTGGATAGAGCGTTTGCTTGCGGAGCAAAAGGTCGTTGGTTCGAATCCAGTCGGGCATACCATGATTTTATGAAAATGACAAAAAACGGTTTCTTAGGAGCCGTTTTTTGCTAGGGCTTATATTATCCTATTTGGATTGAGAATATGTTATAATAGGGGTGTCTTAAGTTGTTAATTCGCGGCGATGACCGCATGGTTTTTGCGTAATGCTCAGTATAGGGCACCGCGCGAAACAGTAAGCATTACTTGCTGCGGATAAACGACTTAAGACACCGTTGCGGTGTCCTTTTTGTATGGTGCCGTTGCGTTTAATAATCTATAAGGGAGAGGACATATGTCTAAAATTATCAATATTAACGGCAAAGTCGTGAAAATTGGAGATGATAATGGTAAGATTATCACAGTGCCAATTACCGATTTGACTTTTTCGAATCCAAAAGTTGGTGATCAAGTCGAGGTTTACAAAGACAAGAATGATGTTATTGTCAATTTAAGTAAAACCAAAATGGCGATGCCAAGTCTTAAAAAACCAAATGTGAGCAAAAAGCTACTGGTAGTAATTGGTTGTATTATTGGTGCAATTGTTTTGGTAGTATGTGCAATTAAGTTTATTCCGCTAATGTTGGATGAGGATTTACGCACTGAGAGTACGTATCCGGAATATTATGCTAACTTGAAAGAAGAAAAAGAAGCTTACGTTAAAGCATTGGAGGCTTGCAACAAAGCTGCGGCATCGAAGTTGAAGGCGAAAGGTGTCACCACGGAGTATGAGTGGAGTGATTTGGATGCGGTGAGAAAAGGTGTGGATAAAGATGACAACGGGACGGCTTACATCTATTTCTATGATGTGCAACCTACTGGTGGTGATAAAGAGTATAAGTCGTATGGCGCGCGTGATTATGACTGTAAGACTAATACTGCTGGTAGTAGCGTGCAAGATGTTTATATTTTGTGGAGTGACAAAGACTAAATAAAGCAAATGATAAAAGCCCCTGGAGATAATCTAGGGGCTTTTACTAAGATATGATATAATGAAATTATGTTTGGGAGGTCAAAATCGGAGAAGCCGGCATCGCGGAGTATAGATGGCATGAAAGGGCAGCGCAAGAAGGCGGCGAAAGGTCAGAAGATTGATGCGCCACAGGTAGAGGATACGGTATTGGATGCCAAGGTACTTCCCTGGAAGCCAGATCCGGCGGTGGAGGAGGCTGAACAAAAGGCTGCGCAAGACAAGATACAGGCGGAGATCCAGCAGAATCGGATTATTGCTTTTTTTAGTGCTGATGCTAAGGTGGAAGTGACGCCGGAAGAAATTGTAAAGATGGATTCGCGGAGCTTGAAAGACTTGAAGCGGACGCGGGCAAATGAGCTTAGACGGGCGGCGGTTGAAGCGGAAGACCCGCAGGTGACGCGGGAGGAGCGTGAAGCATTTTTGCAGAGGTTGGCCGACGGTAAGGTGACGGCGCGGGACGAAAATAATTTTTTGCTCTTGGTGTGCGATAAACCAAAGGATGCGACGCTGGACTTTGGTAGGATGTTTGAGCAGATTGCGACTGACCCGAGGCAGATGCAGATTTTGGCGGTGGCGGCGGGATATAATCTGAGTAATTGGAAACAAGTGGATAAGTCGGCTTTGCCAAAGATTTTGACCGAAGTGCAAGAAGATGGAGATGACTATCGGACGCCGGTGGGCTTTTTGCGGTTGCGACGGCATTTTTTGGAAGGGATTCGTCCGCGGGCTAAGGAACAGGTTTATAAATCTTACGTATGTTCAATGAACGAATTGGAAGCAACGCTTTATGGAGTGCGGTTGGAGTATTTTCGGCAGTTTGAGCTTTTGAGACACGAGGCACGTAAGTTGATGCCGATTGTGGAAACCAAGTCAGCACAACCGGTGGAGGTACAGTTAGATGCGTTAACGTCGGAGCGGAGCGCGGAACTGATGGGGCGCGCAGTGATTGAGGGTGACCCGTGGCGTGGTGGCGGTTTGGAGCGGCAGTTGAGCACGCACGCTTTGACTCTGGCAAAGCTGGTGCCGTTGTTTACTTTGCGTGTGGATGGGGTGGAAGTGTGTTTATCGGATATTTTCCAGTTGCCGGCGGGGCGAGCGGCAGTGATGGCTTATATCCCGGTGGGGGATATGGTAAGAGTACGTACGTATTATCGGGCAAATACGCAGGGTTTTTGGCGGTACTTGCCGGATTATACGCGGCGGGCCGATGGCAAGATTGATTTTTATTGCATTGGCTACGGCGAGGAGTCAGTGACGGTGCCAATGGAGGTACAGGCGGCATTGGCGCAGATTGAGGCGATGCGGGGTGTGAAAGTTTTGCCGAGCACAATGGATGCGGAGTTTTTGGCGGCAGGGACAGCATATGCTTATGACACGCGACAAGATTATCAGATGCAGTGGAGTTATGGTCGGATGCGGGGTGATTATTATCAAGAGGTGTCGGCTGAGCCAGTGAACCATGATTTTGATATTCATGGGTCAAGCCAAAAGAAGGCGCCATATACTTTGAGTATCGATTATAACCGTTCGCCAGATTTTGAAGCGCGCGCAATGCAGTTTGAAATTGAGGTGGCAGATGTGGGCCGAGTGATAGTGGACGGGTTTAAGTCATATGATGGGCAGTATAATTGGCTGTTTTGTCGAGATGGTAAAGGTCGCGCTTGGGTGGGGCAGGTGGAGGCAATTTCTCCAATGACCACGATGGGGATTCGGCGAGATTGGATTGCGCTAGGTGATTTTATGACCCCACTATATGAACACACGAGTCAAGCGGGGATTTATGGTGATCGCAATGACACTAAGGGTGCGCGACAGTGCATGTGGAGCAATTATCTGAGTAATGTGCCGTTAATACAGGAGTATTTACGGAGGGTGAGCAAATAACCTAGTGTTATAATTGTGAAAAGACTGGAGAAAAAAATGAGTAGTGTGTTTACAAAAATTATTCAGGGCGAGATTCCCTGCTACAAAATTTATGAAGACGATAAGACTATGGCGTTTCTTGATATTGCGCCAGAGGCCGAGGGTCATACTTTGGTGGTGCCGAAGGTAGAGGTGGACAAAGTTTACGATTTGTCAGACGAAGATTACCAAGCGGTGATGGCGACAGTAAAAAAGCTGGCTAAACGTATGGAAGAAGTTCTGGGCGAGCGGATGCAGATTAAGATTGTGGGGATTGATGTCCCGCACGCGCATGTACATATTCTGCCGGTTAACGAGAACTGGGCAGGCGAGCGCTACATCAAACCGACCGATGAGGAGTTTAAGGCTTTACAACAAAAATTAGCCTTTTCTGCATAAATACACTTTTCCTTGGGGCCGTTCCGGGGCGCTAGCCCGAGTCTAGCCCAGGGAAAAGGTATTTATGCAGAAAAGGCGTAGGGAGTGTGTTGTAATTTAGCTAATGACGTCACCGGGAGGGGCGTCCGGGCTTTTTGGCCTTTGGTCGACAACATATTCATTAAATTGGTTTCTAATGATAGCTGTGGCTTCCATTAAGCGTTGGTCTGTGTCGGCGTTGTGGGTTTGACCGTGGCTATTATGTAAGTCATAGAGAGTGCGATATTTAGTCTCGAGGGCACTGAAGACGTCTTCAGTCTGCGTCTGGTCAGACGCAGGGTCGTCGATAGTATCTAAAAGACTAGCAGTAATCGCAAGTTGAGCGTTGATCTCCTGTTCGCTGGCAGGGTCGACGTTGATAGATGGGTCAGACAAGTCATCGAGCAATTTACTGAAATTGTTTTTGATGAATTTTTCGTATTCTTCTGGCGTGGCTTCAATTTCTTGCACCTCTGTACGAGAATTGTTGACGTCGAGAATTGGCTCGAGAGGCTCGTTTTGGACATCCATATTTTCCCAGCCGGTAGAATCAGAGGTGGCTTCTTGATTGTTTGATAAAATTTCACTCATGTTTGTTTTCCTTGTTTATATTTAACTATTGGTTGTGATTTTGAAGTTCAACTTCAATGATTTGAGCTTTGTCGTCGTTATATTCGGCGGTAATGTCAACACTATCATCGGAATCTTTCTCAAAAATGTTGACAGAAGCGTCGGCTTCGGGCGACAGAGTGTCATAAGGGTTGCGGTCGGTAGCAGTTTCGTTGCCTACCGGCTGAAATACGTCGGGCATGTTTCTCCTTTTGGTTTTGATTTTGATAGAAGATGGTCGTCTGCGAGAACGGCCATAGTTTTACACTCTTACTATCAGTGTAGCACAGCATAAGCAAAATGTCAAGAGGTGAAACGCCTCACCCCTTAAATACTTTTGTATGCTATAATATGTCTATGAAGTTCACGAAGAGTTACGAACCGGGAGAGTTCGAGCCGCAGATTTATGCGGAATGGGAAAAAACAGGAGTTTTTCAGCCGCGCAAGATTGTGGCGGAATCTTTTGAAGCAGAAACACAGGATTGTTATTCAGTAGTAATGCCGCCGCCGAATGCTAATGGCAACTTGCACATTGGACACGGGTTGACGATTGCGTTGGAAGATTCCCTGGTGCGGTATAATCGGCTTCGTGGCAAGAGTACTTGGTATATCCCAGGAGCGGATCACGCGGGGTTTGAGACTTGGGTGGTATATGAGCGTGCGTTAGAAAAGGAGGGGCACACGCGGTTTGAGTATTCGCGGGATGAGCTCTATGCGCGCGTGTGGCAGTTTGTGCAGGAACAGCGTGGCAATATGGAGCTACAGCTTAGGGCGCTTGGGGCGAGTTGTGCTTGGCCAGATTTGACTTTTACTTTGGATGAGAATGTGGTAAGTCGGGTGTACCAGACCTTTGAGAAAATGTGGAACGACGGAATGATTTACCGGGGGGAGAAATTGGTGAATTTTTGCCCCAAGCATCAGACGGCATTTGCGGATATTGAGGTGGATTACAAAGAAGAGAAGACACCGCTGTATTACATTAAGTATGGTCCATTTACGCTGGCAACGACGCGCCCGGAGACGAAGTTTGGTGATACTGCGGTGGCGGTGAATCCAGCCGATGAGCACTACAAGGAGTGGGTAGGTAAGACAATTACTGTTGAAGGGGTGAATGGTCCGTTTGAGGTGGAAGTAATTGCTGATGAGATGGTGGATATGGAGTTTGGCACAGGAGTGGTAAAGATTACTCCGGCGCACGACTTTAATGACTGGGAAGTAGGTCAGCGGCACAATTTGCGCGTGGTGCAGGTGATTGGTGAAGACGGCTGTATGACCGAGGTGGCGGGTCGGTTTGCTGGTATGCCAGTGAAAGAAGCGCGCGAGGCCGTTGTAAAAGCCATGGATGAGATGGGCTTGATTGTTAAGGTTGATAAAGATTATGTAACCAAGGTGCCGCATTGCTACAAGTGTGGCGCGGTGATTGAGCCGATGCTGAAATCGCAGTGGTTTATTGATGTGGAGCGTTTGGCGAAAGAGGCGATTAAGCATCTGGAGAACAACGAGATTAAGTTCCATCCGTCCAGCAAAAAGAAGGTCTTGATTAATTATCTGGAGAACTTGCGCGACTGGAATATTAGTCGACAGATTCCGTGGGGGATTCCAATTCCGATGTTCCACCAGACGGAAACAGCGGAGGCTCCTGAGTGGATTTTCGACACGCGGACAAATTTGCAAAAGATTGAAGTGGGTGGTGTAGCGTATTATCGCGACGAAGATACGTTTGATACGTGGTTTTCGTCCTCGCACTGGCCAATTGTGTGCACGAACTGGTTGGCAGGCAAGGAGAACCCATATTATCCTTTGAATGTGATGGAAACTGGAGCAGACATCTTGTTTGCTTGGGTGGCGCGGATGATTATGATGGGCGTGTATGTGACGGGTGAAGTTCCCTTCCGTGAGGTATATCTGCATGGTTTGGTGTTGGACGAGCATGGGCAAAAGATGTCGAAGTCTAAGGGTAATGTGATTAACCCGATGGAGCTAGTGACAAAGTATGGCTCGGATGCGTTTCGGCTGGGGATTCTACGCGGGCGGAGCGCTGGTATGAACCAGGCTTTCTCGGAGAACTCGGTGATGGCGGGGCGGAATTTGTGTAACAAACTATGGAATATTTCGCGGTTTATTCAAGGAATGGTGGATGAGAGTCACAGTGGTAGCTTAGTGGCGGCCGAAATGGTGCAGGCTGAGGCGGAAGCCACAGTTGTGAACGAAGGCGCCGTGCAGGCGGGTGCAGAGATGCCGTATTCTACCGATAATATGGGCGAAGACTGGATTTGTCGTGAGCTGACGGCGTGCAAGGACAAGATTGAGGACGATATGGCAAATTATCGCTTCTCAGAGGCAGTGGAGATGCTTTATAGTGTGATTTGGGATAAGTATGCGGACTGGTTTATTGAGAGCCAAAAGATTTATAAGAACGTGCCGTTGCTCAAGATGACACTGGAGATGATTTTGAAGATGCTGCATCCGTTTGCACCGTTTGTGACAGAGGCGATTTGGCAGAGTTTGAGTTGGACTGAAGGCAAGTTGATTGTGCAGAAATGGCCTACAAGGCTTGAATTTGACCCAGTAAGTGCCCAGAACTTTGAAAACCTTATGGTTATCGTGTCTGAGACTAGAAGGGTGTTACAGGAGCTCTCAGGGGTCTCTAAAGGCAAAAAGTGGACGTTGTTGTATGGCGATGATAGCTTGGTGGATGATAACCAACTCTTGGTGGCTAAGTTGACTGGTGTAGCGAGCGTGATTAGTTGTGAAGGTCAACCACGGGGATTGAGGTTGGCGTTGGCGAATCATGAAGTATATCTGGATGTGTCGGCCGAAGTGGTAGCGGAATACCGTGAGAATTTGGAGGAGCGGGTGTTGGCTGTGGGTCGGGAGTTGGATGCACTAAATATGCGCATGATGAACCCGAATTATGTGCAAAAAGCCCCGGCGGTGCTGGTGAAGCAGACCAGGGATGGAATTGCTGAAAAAACTGCTCTGATTGAGCGGCTGAAGGGTGAGCTGAAGGTAATCGAATAACTTCGTTCTAGGTTTGGGGTCGAAAAGGAAAATGGCACGGCTGTACAGCCGTGCCTCTCCTATTAATAGGAGTTTTTCCATGATTAACTTCGGTTTCGTTTTTTGTTATGCACATGCTTTCTTGAGTTCTATCAGTTTTTCTTTTTCTTCGGGTGTGGCGCTGTCATAAACTTTTTGCAGCTGTTTATCATCCAATTGAAAGAAGATTTTAGCATAAAGCATTTTGGTTAAAGAAATCATTTCCTGTGTCCCGTTCATCATTTTCCCTCCTAATTGTTTTCGCTCTGGTAAATATTGGTGGTTGAGAGCAATAAATCGCCAATGTGGGTAACAAAGCGCTCGTATTCGTCATGATTATATCCGAAAGGTTCGGTTGGACGATCATCGGCGAATTCTAAAAATGCTCCGGTATCATCACACTCCAAGGCGACATTTTTGAGCTGTGTTCTAACCGTAGGAATGAAAGTAAGATAGAGTGGCTGATAGATTGTCCGCAATATACTTTCGATTTCTTCCAGTTTCTTCATCAGTTTTTCTTCCACATCAGGTTCATAGTCATATTTGAATATGAGAAGCCCATCCACGTTGTGGGGGTCTTCTATTTCTACAATGACTTGCTTTTTCTCTAATGTGATTGAACAGTGACGTGATTCGGCATCCTTCGCCAATTCTTTCATTCTATGAAAGCTTTCGGGACAGTATGCCTTGAAGATGGAACGTGTAATTTTCTTTGCCATAATTTTATCTCCTGTTTAACGTCACGGGGGACGATTATTTTTCTTGCCACTTTGGTAGCCTTGGGGCCACTTAGAGAGAGTGATGCCCGAGGCTACCAAAGATTGCAATCTAGGAGAATTATGGAATAGCTGTTAATCATGGTATGGTACAATGGGGTAATCCTATTGGTTACTCCATAGCTCCATTGTAGCATAGGTTATGCTTTTTGTCAATACTACTTATGTTAATTTTGTGGTTTTGGCAATAATGTTTTAATAGAATATTGATTTCTTTGTTTCCTTTTTTCGTTTGTGTTCTACATGTCTAATACAGTACTAAGGCAGCGGAGGGGGAAACCATGCCAACGGTTATCCGGGCCATTCGACGGGTAGACAGCGGTAGCATTAAAGTAGAGGTAGTACGCAGTAGTAGCAGCCTCAGCACGCGACGACCAATAGTCGGCGTTGATGCCAGCGTACCCAAAGGTACCCGCCGTAACAGTCAGATTGATACGCCCGCTGCGCACGATTTCCTAGTTGCTCTTCCCTATTGGTGTGAAAAGCAAACAAAATATAGGCATTTTGGAAGAAACTCGCTGAGATAGGATTATAGTTTTATGGTTACTTCAGGTGTTTGTCTGAAGTGATTTTTGTGCGGATATACATTGTTGCAATCGCGCACAAAAGACGCATTTGTAGGAATAGTTTAGCCGTAATAATTCCCTGATTTCAAAAAGGTCTTGCAATTTTGTTATGCTTGAAATATAATAGAGGTAACGGATTTTTACGATTGGGTAGATGATTCGAATTTACGCAGTTGCCCAGTTCGTATCTGTATAATCCGGGAGAAGTGGTTGAACCAATATCATGAAAGTGATAAGGTGTCAAAAGATTTCACATTTTGTTTGTGTTTTTTGTGTGATGAAAAATCTGGCTGGTGAGGTCGGATTTTTTGCTGAATTTGGGTGAAATATATCTGTTATGGTTAGACGAAAACGAAGAAGAGAAGCAAAAGATATTGAACAAAATGTCCAATATCTTTTGAGCGGAGGCAATGAAAAAATGTGTTGTAATAATTGCGGTTCGTTTGATCCTTATTATGTTAAGATAGGGAAATACTCGTGGTATGAATAAAAATGATATTGTTAAAAATGAAGATGATTATGGTTTGGAAAAGCAATAGTGGGATGATAGGGAAGCAGAAAATGTGGCTATGGTAGATGAAAATAAAGAAGAAACAGGGACGCAAGAAAACAAAACCTCTGAGGTAGACCCAGAAGTTTGACGAGTAGTGGGTAGGAGCACCTCGGATGTCGCCTATGATGTGTGCAGCCTGCATAGCTGGCGAAACGTTAATTATTATAGATTAACCAGGTACGTCAAGGTGCTACTACCGACACAAAAAAGCGACACCGCGAGGTGTCTTACTACTTATACCATTCATCACAGTTGCGCTAGTTTAAGAGAGAACTAGCGCAAAATTTTGCGTTTTAGACGGTTAAAACGGCGCATAATCTGATAGAGGTGATACTTGGCGGGTTTGAGGGGAAGATCCCAGGTGCCAGCATAATCGATTTCGCGGCCGCCAAAGGAGCGTTTGTATTGAGAAAAGCCGTACCAGGGGTGATTTTTGTCCTCGGAAGTGGTGATACCCCAGAAGTCGAAGGTTTTAGCGCTGTTTTCTTGAGCGTCGAGTATCATTTGCACAAGTAGAACGGTGCCGGCGGCGAGTTTGCGTTCTTTGTCGCTGGTAGCAGCGTGAGCATAAAAACGAGTGTCGTCAAAATCGTATACTAGAGAAGCGGCGAGAGTTTGCCCTTGATATTCGGCAAAATAGAGAGTGGCGAATCCGGTCTCAATTTGGTGTTGGAGGTGAACTTCGTCTTGGGGAGTAAAATGGTCTTTATTGGCGACGCCACGCAGGAGATTAGAGAGGATTTTGACTTCTGTGGGGTCTTGACTAGTGCGAATGTTAAGACCTTTTTTAGCGCTACTTTGCCAGTATTGGACGTTGGATTTACGCATGTTTTTGAGTAATTCTTCTCTAGGGATAGTGAGGTCGAGCACCCAGGTGTGGGCGGGGTTGAGGTCGTGGGATTTTTTGAGGCCGAGGGACTTCAAATCGTTGATAGAAAGGGAAGAATAGGGTGGCTCGATACGGATGAAAAAGGCTTGGTGTTTGCGAGCGAGTTGGGAAAGACCGGAGAGGGCGGATTTGAGATTATCAGCATTGGCGGTAGTGAGAGTAGGCCCATAAGGGCAGAAAAGATAGTTGCCGACAGGGGTGGTTTGAAGAATAGCAAGAGCTGAGTAATTATCGCCAGAAATACGGAAGGTTTGATGACCCTCGAGATTCTGAAATTCCTCCCAAGCAGTAGACTGCAAAAAATGCTGATTCATGAGTTGATTATAGCATAGTTTGGCAGTATTGACAAAAATGAAAATCTGTGATAAAATGGTAGAATGGGGTATTGTAGAATTATCCAAGAACATTGACAAAGTTACAAATAACGTATTTTGTCAGCAGCGTTAAGCCTATGATAAATCCATGGGTTTGATGCTGCTTGCAAAGTGCAAACAGTAAGAATATATTGCCTAGGAGGGAATAAAAGAGATGGCAAGGAATAGTAATAACAAATTTCCGGGAAAACTTCCGGGTAGGAAGGTAAATACTTCGATTGCTTGTGGTGATTGCCAAAAGGGAAGATTGAAGGAATTGGAAAGTGTGATTGACCAGATGAATCGGCATCGTGACCCTAATGACCAGATAATAGTGGATGGTAATATGCGTCTTCTCTTGGAGCATTTGGAAAAGGGAGAAGTGCATTTTATGACGAAGATGGCGGTGAATTCAGTAATGATGAATAAGCCACTGGAGGTGGTAACTACGATTAGGACTTTTTTGAAAGGTGTGGAGAAATTGTGGATTGTACATCACACTGAGAAGAAGTCATACAGCTGGAAAGCAACTTATACCTCAGTGGAAGGGGCATTTTCCGATTTTTATATCTATTCTTGCGACACTCTGGTGTTGTTGTCTTGACCTGTAATTATTTGTAACTGTTGGCAGGCTCCTGAAACCGGATTGGTGGATGGAGCTTTTTCTTTTGAGCATAACCTAAATGTGAAATGTTTTGGCTAGTTTTGGTATATTATGATATAATTGTGGTAATGAAAATCTTGGCAATCGAAAGTTCGTGCGATGAGACGGCGGCCGCTGTGGTGGAAGACGGTGTGCAGATTTTGAGCAATGTGGTAGTGTCACAGGTGGATATTTTTGCGGCCTATGGTGGGGTGATCCCAGAGGTGGCAGCGCGGTCGCATTTGGAGGCGATTTTGCCAGTGATAGAGAAAGCATTGAGTGATGCGGGGTTGACTAAAGAGGGAATTGATGCGATTGCAGTGACACATACACCGGGGTTACTTGGGTCGCTGTTGATTGGGACGTTGACAGCGCGGATGCTGGCGATATTGTGGGGGAAGCCACTGTATGCGGTGCATCATTTGAAATCGCATATCTATGCGAACTGGCTAAACTCTGGCAACTGTGTAGAAAAGCCATTATACTTTTCGGGACACGATGTCGTGCCAGCCCGCCGTTGCGGGTGTCGCGCATCTTCGTCCTCGGCCGTAGCCTCCGGAGATTCCCGAAAAGCACAATGTCTATCTACACAGTTGCCAGAGTTTCCCTTGTTGGCGTTGGTAGTGAGTGGGGGGCATACACAGATTATTTATATGCGGGGACATAATCAGTTTGAGATTATTGGTACGACGCGAGATGATGCAGTGGGGGAATGTTTTGATAAGGTAGCAAAGATTTTGGGCTTGCCGTATCCGGGTGGTCCAGCGATTGATAAATGTGCGTTGCAGGGAAATCCGAAGGCCTACAAATTACCACACCCACAGGTGGAAGGGCTGGACTTTTCTTTTTCGGGACTAAAGACTGCGGTACTTAGAGCAGTGCAGGCGGAGTGTGGTTTGCCGATTACAACGCCATCGTATGAATTAAAAAAACATCTGACTGAACAACAAGGGGCGGATTTTGCGGCATCTTTCCAATATACGGCTTGTGAAATCCTGGCCGAGAAGTTAAAAATGGCTCTGAGAGACCACCAAGAGGCTAAATCGCTTGTGGTTGCTGGTGGGGTGAGTGCCAGTGCGGCTCTCAGGAAAAAGGTCACAGAGAGCCTCTCAGAGGCTTCTGGTGGCAAACTGAAGGTATATTTTCCAGAACTGAAGTTTTCTGGGGATAATGCGGCAATGGTGGGGGCAGCGGCGTATTTTGAGGTGATTTCTGGAGTGGAGCCGACTGACCCTTATACTTTGAGTATTGCGCCACGGACGGCTATAACTGATTAATATGATAAAATAGAGGTAGCACTTAGCCAAATCGGAAATAATTCAAGGGGTGAAATTATGGTAAATGTGCATTATCCGATTGAACAAATTCATAACGGGGGTGGGCGATTATTAGGAAGGTAGTTCCGGTGCGGGATAGCTCGGAAGATGGCTATTTCGATGTTGTGGGTGCATTTGTCTTTAATGATTTGATGCGTAGAGCGGGAAAATCTCGCTGAGGTGTTGACAGGATAAAGAGATTCGACTAAAATGAGTGTTATGCTCACCCAGGGATGGTTTAATCTCTGAGGCTACGACCTTTTGTAGCGGAGCGAGTTTCAAGTTTTGGAGCTAAGGTTGTTCTTTTAGAAAGGGGGAAAGAGTTTGAAGAAAAGAAGCTGTAGTATGCGTAGAAAGCTTTAGCCCTTGTAGACGGTACTATTGTTTACAAGGGCGTCCAAGGCGTTGCTCGAAAACCGATGTTGAAGAAAGAGAGGTATCAGTTTTTGGTACAAAAGGCGATTTATGCCGTGAATTCAATAGTTGATTCAATAGGTTTTGCTTGCAGGAGGCTGTGTAGATTGGATGCGGTTTTGTTGTCTAATGGGGCGACAGGATTGTGTCGCAAATTGCAGTCTTTGGGCGAGAGAACACCGATATTGGTGAATGGCACGGGATGTAGCAACAGAAGCGTATTATTGGTGAAAGTCAAATGGGCTTTGGCCCAGATAAGGGGGCCGGATGGCTTAGGTGGACGGTTTCAGATTGGCTTGGTATGCTTTCGAGCACGTGATCACGGGAGACTGTCTCCGCTTTCTGTAGTTTCCGGTTAGAAACTGCAACGTAACCATTGATAAGATGTTTTGTTTCATAAAAACTCTTTAAAAATGCAAAAAGTGGTCGGCTGCGATTTAGTCGGCCATTTTTAATGGTTTATTTTTGGGCGAGTTTAGCCATGACTTCGATGGTCAAAATGACATCGGCGACAGAACTGCCACGTGAGAGGTCGGAAATAGGGAAGTTAAAACCTTGGAGGACGGGGCCAGCGACGTGGAAGCCGGCGATGTGCTCAAAGGCTTTATAGAGGATATTGCCGGAGTTGAGGTCGGGGACGATGAGAACGTTGGCGTGGCCGGCGACCGGGGAATTGGGGAACTTTTTCTGGGCGACAGTTGGGTTGACGGCGGCGTCGAGTTGCATTTCTCCGTCGAGGAGAATTTCTGAATCTTGGAATTCGTTACGGACGGTTTGCATGAGCTCAATGGTGTCGTCGCGACCACCGCTGCCGAAGGTGGAGAAGGAAAGCAAGGCGACACGAGGAGGTTCGGCGAAAAGTTTGCGCGCAGAAGCGTGGGTTTGGTGGATGATTTCTACCAATTGGTCTTTGGTGGGGTGTTTACAAGCGGCCATATCGGCGAGGAGATAAATCTCGCGGTCGCGTTGCATGACGGCGAGACCAGAGAAAGTTTTGCCAGAGAGACCAAGGTGTTCTTTGCAGGCAAGAATAACATCGCGCGAGGAATAATCGATGCCGGCAATCATGGTATCGGCTTGGCCAGATTTGACCATGGCGCAGGCGGTGGCGAGGTCGGGGGCTTCGAGGGCGGTGATTTCTGAGATGCTGTTTTCGGTGAGGCCGGGTATGGGTTCGCCGCTAGCGCGCATTTCCGCATGGCGGTGCAGAGCTTCTTGGATGGTGGGATTATTAAGTTCGGGAAATACGATGTTCATAAGGGTATTATAGCATAAAAATAAGTTGATTTTCGTGCGCAGCGGGTTCGTTGACCCGCCCGTGACTGCTGGTACTTTGAGGCTCGCTGGCTTCAACGGCAACGATTGGTCGTCGCGGGCGGGTACTTATACCTCTAGTACGGCTGCTACTACTTACTACCTCGCATTCCTCACTGCGGTCTACCCGTCCTACGAGAATCACCGCTACTACGGTTTCCCCCTCCGCTGCCTTAGTACTGTATTAGATATGTAGAGTAAAGTGATATAATCATGGTATGAACGACTTTGACTATTTGGATGAGAAATCGGTGTATCTGGATGCGGCGTGTCAGAGCTTGCGGCCGCGGCCAGTGGTGGAGGCGCTAGATCGATATTATTTTGAGCATAATTCTTGTGGGGAGCGAGTAAAATATCCTTGGGGTGAAAAAACTGACGCTATGGTGGAAGCGGCGCGGCAGAAAACCCTAAAATTACTCAAGTTAAAAGCAAAAGATTATTTTGTATCATTTACTTTGAACACAACGTATGGGATTAATTTGTTGCTGAACGAAATTTGTGCAGAGAATGTGGAAAAAGTGTTCACGTCGGATATCGAACATAACTCGCCGTTTCTGGCAACGATGGCGCTAGCGAAGCGGTTGGGCATCCCGCGAGTAGTGTTGGAGCGTGCTGAAGACGGGAGCTTGCCACTAGACGAAGGCTTTCATAAAGCTGTGGTGGTAGTGAACTGTGCGGCAAATTTTGATGGGCGACAGCTGGTGAATTTGAAAGAGGTGGTAAAAAAGGTGCATTCTGACGGTGGTTTGATTATTGTCGATGCGGCGCAGGCGATGGCACATTATTACGAGATGTTGGAGAAGACCGAAGCGGATGCGATTTGTTTTTCAGCGCACAAAATGTATGCGCCGTCGCTGGGGGTGATGGTGGTGCGGCGAGATTTGGTATCCAAATTAGCGCAAAACTTCATCGGTGGAGGTATGGTGGATGATGTATTTGCTGACCGGTATTTGCTGAGTGCGGAGGCAAATAAAGACCACGTGCATACGATTTTTGAGGCAGGCTTGCAAGCCTGGGGTGAGATTTGTGCTTATGGAGTGGCGCTAGATTGGCTTTCTGCGATAACTAAGGCGGATAAGAAACGTTTGGCGGATTGTACACGGGAATTAGACGAGTTTCTTAGGGGTAATCCGAAGGTAAAGATGGTGGGGAACCAGGCAAATCCGACCATGAGCTTTTATGTGGAGGGCTTGGATTCACATCTTTTGGGGGCGGCGCTGGGAAAAGAGGGGATTATGGCGCGCACGGGGTATTTTTGTGCGCATTATTATCTGGACAAAGTGTGCAAATATCCGCCACTTATGCGGTTTTCTCTGAGCTATGCGACGCGCGAGAGCGACATCGAGCGCGTGAAAGCGGCGATGGGGAATATATAGAATATGTATGAAGATAACACTAAGTGTGCTAGGCTGGATGTTGCTGACTGGGGTGGCATTGATAATTGGGTTAGTAGGGATATGGGCATCTCCTCATAGGTGCACGAAAGGATGCGGAGAATCACCCGAAGTACGATAGAAGTTATGTGCAGGGTGGTTATCCAGAGGAGGACGCTATTTTTGAAAATGGAACACATATTGGAATGGTGTCGGACCGGCGAACGGTGGAGGGGCGGCCATATATTACATAATGGCGGACAGCCGAATCGGGAAGAAGATTATTTTAAACGAGGAAAAGTAACGAGACACTACCGGTTTGATGTGAGCAAGGTTGATTCCTCGGTATTAAAGAAGTGGGGCGAGTAGAATTAAAATGATTAATTTTGAAAAAGCACTTATTGGTTTTCGAGCTTTTCAAGCTCGGCGTTGATTTTTTCACGCATGTTGTCGAGGAAATTGGCACCCATTTCTGATTCTTTAATGTGGGTGGTGCCGAGGTAGATATATGGGGTATAAGTGAGTTTGCGCTCCTCGGAAAGTTTGCGGTCGAAAGCGATTTTGGTAGCAACTTCTTCGCTGAGCATGTCAGCGCGGAATTTGGCGAGATCACCTTTACCTTTGGTGACGGTGGTGAAGTATTTTTCAAAAAGTTCTTGGCGGGCACTAGCGCTGGCGGAATACCATTCGTTTTGGTTAGCAAAGAGGAGATCTTTGTACTCTTTCCAGTAACCTTGGATGGCAGCCGCATTGGCGGCGGAAGCGGCGGCGGTGCCATTAGCGTGATAGCTCTGAACGAAGTTGCGATAAACTACAGCGACTTTGCCGTCATATTCTTCGACAAGTTGGTTGAGCAGGGGGTTGATGCTGGCGCAGTGTTCGCACTGATAGTCAGAGTAATCAAAGATGAGGATGGAGGCATTTGGATTGCCGTCGATGTTTTCTGGGAGGTTGCCAGATTCTTCGCTGGCGGGGAAGATTTGGGCGAGGCGATCTTCGGCAGGGGAACGATTAATGATACCAAAACCGATGATGCCGGCAAAAATGGCGATAATGATAGCAATAATAATCCAAGTTTTCTTATCCATAGAGATATTATAACATGGTCACTAGCATTTGTTTCGAGATACCCACTCGACAAATGTTAGCAACCAAGTTTTATGTCCTGCGGTGTGGAAAAGGTATTTATGAAACGTATCTATTTTTATTATAAAATGTCAAAGAGGTATTGCTTTTTTGAGTGAGGTGTGCTATAATGGGGGTATAGGGGTTAAGAATAAAAATGCAAGATAAAGACCAAAAAATATCAAATATTATTTCTACAAACAATGATGCGCGCCCGGCAGTGAAGCCGGGGGTGGGTGCTAGAGTTGGGGCGAAACCGACTGCGCCAGTGGTGAAACCAGCAGACGCTAAGGCGAAAAGTGTAACACCGAACGCGTCAAAAACGGCGCCGGGGGTAATCCCGCAGAATGATTTTGAGCGGCGGATCATCGATAAGATTCGAAGTTCGGAGAATATTTTGGTGGCGTTGTCGCGCGACCCGTCGGTGGACGAGATAGCGGCAGCGATTGGTCTAACGATGTTTTTGGATGGTTTGCAGAAGCACACGACTGCAATTTATTCAGGCGCGACGCCGGATGCGTTGCAATTCTTGCAGCCCGCAGAGACTTTTGAGACAAATACTGATAGTTTGCAAGATTTTATCATTGCGCTATCGAAGGATAAGGCCGATCACTTGCGCTATAAGTTGGACGGTGATTTTGTAAAGGTATATATTACGCCGTATAAGACGGTGTTGTCGGAAAATGATTTGGAATTCTCGCATGGGGATTTCAACGTGGACTTGGTTTTGGCATTGGGCGTGCCGCAGGCGACAGATTTGGATGCAGCGCTTTCTGAATATGGCCGGATTATGCACGATGCAACTACGGTGGATATTACCTGTGATGCACCAGGGCGATTTGGTGAGATTGAATGGAGTGACCCAGGTGCGTCTTCGGTGTCAGAGATGGTGACTAAGCTGATTTTTGCCATGCAGGGTAAGGATGCAGTAGTGGATAAGGAGATTGCGACAGCATTGCTCACGGGTATTGTGGCGGCGACAGGGCGATTCTCGAATGACCGGACAAATTCGGAGACGATGCAACTTGCGTCGAAACTAATGTCGATGGGGGCGGATCAGCAGTTGATTTCTTCACACGTAATGGATAATGATACAGGAGTTGTGAATAATGGGCCAAGTTTTGCGGATTATAATGAACCTTTGTCAGAAACAGATCCGAATAATCTGCTGATTGGTAAGGATTATGGGAATTATACTCCGAACTTAACAGAGACAGTAGTGCCAGCGGATGTGCCAGTAGAAGGTGGAATTGCGCAGGCGGCAGCGATACAACAGGCAAGGACGGCTGTGAATGGAGCGCCGGCCGAGAATGATATGGCGACGAATGCAGTGAATGAGGCGGTGGCGGCTGCGGCAGCTAGCGTGGAGGTGGTAAATGTAGCGGCGGCGGAAGCCGAACAGGCGGAGCAAGCGGCGCAGGCCGCAGCTGTGGCGGTAGAGAATGGGCCGAAAGATTATGGAGCCATGTTGGCGGCGGCATTAGAAGAACCTTCGCCGGCAGCAGCAGCGGTTAGTACAGCTGGAACGGCTAGCCAATTGGTACAACCGGTGGCTCCAGTGCAGTCGGTGACACCAGCAGGTGCGCAGCCAGTGGTAAATAATGCAAGTGGCGTAGTATTGCCTCCGCCACCAGCACCGACGACAGGGAACGATATGATGCCACCAGTATTGCCACAGGTGCAGGTGCCAGCGGATTTGGCAGCTCAACAGGCGGAAGAACAGGCTAAGGCTCAGGCGGCGCAGGCCACACGGGCAGCTCAAGTGCAACAGCAAGCAAACCCAGGTGCATTCCAAATTCCAGGGATGTAGAGTGGTGATTGAAGCTGAGATTGACGTGCGTGGTTTTTGCTGTAATATAATAACATGAATGATGAGATTTTGCTGATTGACAAACCGGCGGGAATGACGTCTTTTGGTGTGGTGGCGCGAGTGCGACGTGTGCTTTCGGAGCAGGCTGGTATGGTGACGGTAAAGGGTAAAGATGGGGTGTCACGCCAGAGGCGAAAGAAGGTGAAGGTGGGGCACACGGGGACTCTGGACCCGTTTGCGACAGGGCTGCTGATTATTTTGACAGGTTCGGCGACGAAGCAGGCAAATGAGTTTCTAAAGCTGGACAAAGAGTATATTGCGACGGTACGACTCGGGGCGGTATCGACAACTGGCGACCCGGAGGGTGAAATAACCGAACAAAATGTGTGCGAAAAGCCGAACAAAGTTACGGTGGAAAAGTGTGTGGAGAACTTTGTTGGGGAAAACTGGCAGACGGTACCAGCGTTTTCGGCGGTGAAGATTGGTGGACAGCGAGCGTATAAGCTGGCGCGTGCAGGAAAGGCAGTGGAAATGCCGCGGAGAAAAGTCAAGATTTATGAAATTGAGATTTTGCGGTATGAATGGCCAGAACTGGAGATAAGGTGCAAGGTATCGAGTGGAACGTATATTCGGACTTTGGGTGAGGATATTGGCAGGGCGCTGGGGGTGGGGGCATATTTGACGGCGCTAATGCGGACTGAGGTGGGAAAATATCGGGTTGAGGATGCGGTGGGGCTAGAAGAGTATTTGACAGATAAGTGAAACTTCGTGCGCAGCGGACATGTTAATTTGCCCGGTATTAGTGGCGGTACTTTTAGAAATGCTGGACAATGGGGATTTACCTGGTCATCGCAAGCTTCGTCTACTGATACCGCTGGCAATAATACTCCTAGTGCTTACAGTCTATATTTTATTACCTTAGTAAGCCCATCCGGCGGACCTTTTACTCGTCACTACGCTTTCCCCCTCCGCTGCCTTAGTACTGTATTAGACATGTAGAGGGGGAGAGAACAACGAGAAGACTAATCTCTAGTCTTCTCGTTGTTCCAAACCGACACAGCGTCGCGTAACTATCATTACGTGATATATAGAGGGGAGAATGAAAAGATCGGCACCTCCGCGGTATAAAACAGCGGAGGGGGAAGCCGTTGTAACGGTTGTTAGTAGTATCACCTGACGGATAAACGACGGCATAGATAACAAGACAATAAGCGCCAGAGGCTTCTGCGGCGCGGGACGACCAGTCTACTGCGAGACTGCCAGCGTACCTGAAAGTATCAGCAGAATTATATAAATTCTATATCCCCGCTGCGCACGAATATTGACAGAAAAAGGATTGTGTGATATTATTTTGGGGACGTGGTGCGGAGTTGGACTTTGAGAGAAAGGTGAGTGGATATATGAGAAAATTGATGGCGGTATTTTTTGTAGTAATTATGATGTGTAACTGTATGGCAGTGAAGGCGACGGAAGCGAAAGAGATTCCGTTTAAGATTACTCAGCTGGAAGATGACCCGGCGGCAGATAAGCCGGATTACGAAGTGCACATCAATCGAGCGCAGAATTTTACTGTAGTATACGCGCAGGATGCGATGGGAGAATTCACTGTGCCGGTGATTAAATTTACTAATTCGACCGGAAGAAATAATTGGACACCGCTTGGGAGCTATACTATTTACGAGAAATATAGTGATTGGAAGCTAATGAAAGGTAATGTCTATACCCAAGGCGCAGTGCGGTTTAATCATGGAGTGATGTCGCATTCAGGCTACTACTATAGTATGGATAAAGGCAGTTTGGCTTGGAAAGAGTTTAACAAGTTAGGTCAGCAGGCTTCATCGGGGTGTGTCAGGAGTGCTGCAATTGACTCATTGTGGATTTACAATAACTGTAAGTTAGGTACACCGATGATTGTCTATGATGACCCGAATGACCCAGGGCCGTTTGGGGAATTGCATACGGTGAAGATTCCGGAGGATAGCCCGTATCGTGGGTGGGACCCGACGGATCCAGACCCGGAAAACCCTTGGCGGGAAGTCCGCCCAATTTTACATTTGACGTCAAATGGGGCTAACGGTAAGGTTTTGACATTACCGTTAGGTTCAAGCATAGAAGACGTGGAGGCGAGGATTGGGTTATTTACGTCGGAGGGTGTGCCGTATACAACTGAAGACTATGACCTGGAGATTTATGGTATTTATGACCTTAGTACTCCCGGTCAGTATGAACTGTATGTGCGGGGATTTGACCTCGCGACAACTTTGCGGGCAGACGAGACGTTTGTCCTGCAAGTAATACCCTGAAGAGGGGAAGAACGTCTAACTCACACCAATTTTAAAACTAAGTCGCTGGGAAACTGGCGGCTTTTGGTTTGCCTTGTGTTGTCTAGAGAAAAGGGGTTGTAAAAATACTGAGGTGTGCTATAATTGGAAACATATGATTACTAGAGAGAAAAAAGCTGAGGCGATGGCAAAGCTTGCGCGCACTAAGGAAGATGTGGGGAGCCCAGAGGTGCAGGTGTCGATTTTGACTGAGCGGATCAAGGAAGTGACCGAGCACGTCAAAGAAAACAAGCATGACTATATGGCAAAGCGCGGTTTGATGCAGATGGTAGGTCAGCGCAAAAAGTTGCTGAAATACTTGGAGCGGACAAACTTTGACCTATATAAGAAGACCATTGCGGAGTTGGGACTCCGGAAATAACAAAAAACTCCCGTTGGGGAGTTTTTTGATGGGGTGAGTTTTGGCATGAAAAAGCGCCCCTGGATAGATATTGGGACGCGATTTCATCCTTAAAGAGCAAGGAGATTAGGCGAATGCGATGGTTGAGTCGTTGATGACGCTGATAGTGGCCTGCTCAAAAGCTATGTCCATTGTTTTCTTGACAAGTTCGCAGATTTCTTCGCGACAAGTACCAACAAAAACATCCATCTGTTCGGCGATTTCGTGCTCATTCATATTGCGCTCGATTGTGACGCTTTTGCGTGTACTACTGACAATCTGGTCGGCAGCTTTCATTTCCTCGAACTCTTTAGGAGTGAGGTTGGACTTCTTGATGTGTTGAATGAAACGCGGAAGATGATGCTCGGTGAAGCTGGGCATAAAGTTAATAGTCAGGACTGTGCTCTCTGACTCCCTGCGCAGGGAGTATGTGTATGAAATACACATACGAATGGTATTGTTTTCTAAGTGTTTTTTCTTAGCAATACCCTTGCGTCCAATACGGTCGCCATCGGAGTATAAGTGCTTCATCTGATGGCAGATATCGATAATGGAGGACTTATCCAGCGTATCGTAGGATAAAGTCGTGGGGAGGTTATAGATGATGATTTTATTGCCCTGACGTGTAACGATTGGTAAACATTTGAACAGGGGTGCACAAGCAGTGCTGAGTCGCGAGTTGATAGTGGTCGATGTTTCTGACATGTTCATTCTTTTTCTCCTTGTATTTGTACTTGATGGGCGCACGAAATAATCCCATACTTCCATTATAGCACAGATGATGATTTTTGTCAATACTCTTCTGGCAAATGGTGGGGAAGTGTGCTATAATAGGGGTAGAAAATTAACATTGGGAAGACGGCAGAGAGAAATGTTATTTAAAGCTAGCTTACTAGTCAACTACTTCATCCAGGCACGTTTATCTCAGCCAGTCGTTACGGGTGAGACTGCACTTCGGCGCTCCCCGTTGGTCGCGACGGAGCCTTTGATAAAGTAGTCGTCTAGTTTCTGGCGTTCATAACCTTTCTCTCTGAGGTTTTCCCAAGAAAGGGAAGCATGGATATTATTAATCCGAGCGGCAAGCAGATGGTGCGGGTAGAGACCGAGCTTTGTGGTCGCAAATTGACATTAGAAGTAAATCGTGTGGGATTCCGGAGTACTGCGAGCGTGCTCGTGGGCTATGGTGAAACTGTAGTTTTGGGTTCGGTAGTAGTAGGCAAAAAGCCAGTGGTGCAGGATTTCTTCCCACTGACGATTGACTACGAAGAGAAGTTTTATGCAGCGGGGAAGATTTCTGGTTCGAAGTTTATCAAGCGTGAAGGTAAGCCGGCGGATGAAGCGGTGTTGGTGGGGCGGTTGATTGATCGGCCGATTCGCCCATTGTTCCCGAAGGGATACCGTCAAGAAGTACAGGTGGTGACTACGGTGCTGGCGATGGACCCAGAGTTTCGTCCAGACATGGTGGCGATGATTGCGGCGTCGAGCGCTTTGATGCTTGCCGGGGTACCGTTTGATGGGCCAGTGGCAGGGTTGCGGATTGGACGGATTAATGGTGAGTTTAAGGCTTTCTTGAATGCGGAAGAGCGTGAACAGAGTATTATGGATCTCGTGGTGGCTTGTAAAGATGGCAAAGTAATGATGGTGGAAGCGGGCGCAAATGAAGTGCCGGAAGCCATGATTATTGAGGCGATGCACTGGGCGGTGAAGAATGTACAACCGGCGTTGGATTTGCAACGTGAGTTAGCTAAGGCTGTGGGTGTGACTGAGCAGGAATACGAGTTAGTGTTGCCAGATGAAGGCATCCAAGAGCGCGTGGAGGCTTGGTATCAGGCACATGCAGGTGAGAAGGTACGTGGAAATGTGCTGGAACGTCAAGAGATTGTGGCACAGCTACGTGAGCAAATGCACGCTGAGCTGGCACCCGAATTGGGTGAAGGTGAAACTGAGGAAGAGAAGATTGCGGATTATACTGACCGGATGCAGGGAGAATATGACCAAGCGTTTGATTTGGCGGTGAATCATGAAGTACGGCGGGGAATTATTGAAGACGGTGTACGTCCGGATGGGCGGAAGCTGACCGAAGTGCGATCATTGTCGAGCCAAGTAGGCGTGTTGCCACGGGTGCATGGGTCAAGCTTGTTTACGCGTGGTTTGACTCAGGCGCTGAATATTGTAACTTTGGCGCCGCTGAGCTTTGCGCAAGTGGTGGATACGATGGAAGTGACCGATGGTAAGCGGCGCTATATGCATCATTATAATGCTCCAGCCTATACGGTAGGCGAAGTGGGGCGGATTGGTTCACCGGGACGGCGTGAGATTGGTCACGGATACTTGGCGGAGCGGGCACTTTTGCCAATGTTGCCGAGCGAAGAGGAATTCCCATATGCGATTCGGAGTGTGACGGAAATTATGAGCCAGAATGGTAGTACGAGTATGGCGGCAACTTGTTCATCTTGTATGGCGTTGATGGACGCCGGTGTGCCTTTGAAGCGGCCAGTGTCGGGTGTGGCGATGGGCTTGATGGTGGATGTGCCAGTAGGTAAGGAGATTACGTCGGATGATGTAGAGAAGGCTTATGTTTTGACTGACTTGATGGACGCGGAAGATTTCGCGGGGGATATGGACTTTAAGGTGACGGGTACGACAGAAGGTATTACGGCGCTCCAGATGGATATGAAGGTGCATGGTTTGCCAGTGGACATCTTGGAGAAGGCGATTGCGCAGAGCCATGATGGGCGGATGTTCATTTTGGAGCACATGCTGGGCGTGATTCCAAAGCCACGGCCAGAAATTTCTAAGTATGCGCCAAAGATTGAAAAATTGATGGTAAACCCAGACAAGATTGGAGCAATTATTGGTAAGGGTGGTGAGATGATTAATAAGGTTACCTCGGAAACTGGCGCGATGGTGGATATTGATGATTCTGGCCTTGTGACAATTTCTGGTGAGAATGAGGCAATTGAAAAAGCGTTGACCTGGATTAAAGGTTTGGTGGAAGAGCCGGAGGTGGGGAAGGTTTATGAAGGCACTGTGGCGACGATCAAGGACTTTGGTGCATTTGTGACGATTTTGCCAGGGGTTGATGGTATGCTTCACGTGAGCCAGATTTCTGATAAGCGGGTTGAAAATGTGAGCGATGTCTTGAAGGTTGGGCAGAAGGTGAAGGTGAAGTTGACGGCGATTGATGATCGGGGAAGGCTTTCCCTCACTATGCGGAACGTCGAGTAGGGCTCGTTCTTAGCGCGGTCTACGGCGTTAGAAATTGCGGTACCATAGAAGGACGTATATAATACGTCCTTCTTGCGTTTCCTCATCTCTGCTTTGCATCTCATTGCTAATAACTTTGCCCTGGGGTTTGTCGGTACTGCATCGAAAAGCCCGTCGCCCTATAGTTCCGAGCTAAATTCGCTCCTGGGTTTGCCTTATATTTTCTCTCCACTCTACATGTCTAATACAGTACTAAGGCAGCGGAGGGGGAAACCATGGTAGCGGTCACCCGGGCCATGCGACGGGTTCACATCAGTACCACTAAAGGCGAAGACGTAAGCGCTAGGCGTAGCGACGCCGTCAAAGCGAGTACTAGATCCACGCGACGACCACCAGTAACCAATGCTGCCAGCGTCCCTGAGAGTAGCACCACTAACACCAGGTAGATTCATGTACCCGCTGCGCACGAAAAAGTTGAACTTGTGCACGCTGTACAAGTTCAACTAGATTTTATCCCTGTAAATTTGGAGATTTTTGTAATTAATAAAGCAAAATTAGGGAATCGTCGCCTTCCATATACTTATTTTTAATGGTTTCGTAGATTTGGTCAAACTTTGACCCGAGGGCGCGTAGTTGACTAAAATCTAAACCACCTAGCTCTAAAATGTCAGGTTCATTAGCTTTGACCCACTCGGTTTGTTCGTTATTTTTGTTGGTGGCTTCTTGCTTGAGTGCTCTGCGAGCGGCGGAATTGAGGTTGCCGCCGGAGTTATTGTATGTCCAGGCGGCTTCAGCATAGGCTAAGGTTTTTTCTAACCAGCCTTCGCCATATTGCTGTAAAGTGGTGTTACCAGAATCTAGTAATGGCTGGGCGACAGCTTTGATTGCGGATTCGTTGGCTTTGGCAATCATGAGCGCGCGCTCGGACATGACAAACTCATGCCAGGCTTGGTAGAGCCTGAGCTGTTGTTTGAGGTTATCCGTGTTTGGAACAGCTAAGCGGAGGGAATTTGAAAATCCTCGTATGCGGCGCGCAGTTCACTGTCATTTTTGACACCGGTTGAGGCCCCGAGTTGTTCAACTGAGGTTTGGAGCTTAGCGAATTTTTCGCCGATGGTTTCGCAACCCTGTATGTAGGAATTGTACTTTTCTATATCTGGACTACGTGATTTGGCAAAATTGAGTACATTGGCACAATCGGTTTCGTAAGCCACTTGGCTAACCTGGGATTTTACGTCCTTGGCAAGCTGATAAGTTTCTTCGTAATCGACTTTTTTGGTAGTATTGAAGATGACGACGCCGGTCACTATGGTTACAATGGCGACGGCGCTGAGGATGAGTCCGAGGGTTAAAGGGGTTTTCTTTTTGGATGGGAGTGGTGTTGGTGCTGGTGTGGGGAGCGGTTGACTATCCATTATAGTGATTCCCGGAGTTATTTTGATTGGGGTGATTTTGGCTTATTTGGTTGGCGGGATGGTTGTTTGGGGTGTTTGGGTTGTTAAAATTACCACCGAAGTTTTGCATGGCGTTAGGCGCAATGCGGTAACCTTTTTGGGCGAGGCCGGCGTCGCCCTGGGTGAGAATTTGGATACCTTCGATAAAGCCCCAGACTTCGCTAGCACCGATGGCGAGCCAGCCAGCCCAGTTTAAGATTGAGATCAACCAGAGTATGCGATAGAGCGTCCAAAATGATAGTATTGAGGGCAGGATGGCTCCTCCGATGATGAGGGCTACCATGCCAGCGCCAAAGATGATGACGTGAGTGGTGCCTTTTTTCTTGTCGCCAAGATACCAGCAGTGGGCGCCGACTGCGCCGAGAAAAATTCCGAGTAGCCCGGCTGTGGTTGCTGACTTAAAACCGTTAGTGTTCATTCTACCTCCTTGTAGATTGGTTATTATTGTCGCAATGCCACAATCAAAAAAGGGCACCGCGAGGTGTACCAATCCTATCATAGCCACTGTAATCAGCAGTCTTCTAGGGACTCACGATGCCCCTTTTAACCACTGACCACAAGTGACAAAACCGGTGGCTATATTGTTGATAAAATTGGTACAATTTCAGTGTAACATAACGTTTTTAGTTTGGCAAAAAATTTCGTTGAAAATCGTGCGCAGCGGGTATGTCTACTTACCCACTACTGGTACTTTTATGAGCGCCAGCATTACTGCTGTCTACTGGTCGTCACGAGCGTCATCTACTCGCTATGATGGCACTACTACTCCTAGCGCTTATTACCTCGCCTTCCATGCCTCCGCAGTGAATCCGTCAGACGGTCCATACGAGCATTGGGATGGTTTCCCCCTCCGCTGCCTTAGTACTGTATTAGACATGTAGAGGGGCTTTGTGTTTTGGGGGAAGTTGTGTATAATATAGGGTATATGGCAAAACGGAGGTCGACGTCTAAGAAGAAGACGTCAAATAAAAAACGAACTACGAGTGCCAGGGCGCGGGCTAAGGAAGTAGCGCCAGAGCATGAGCTGCCGGGCGGTTTTTGGCGCCAGGTAATGGCAGTGTTGATGTTGGTAGTGGTAGTAGTATTGATTTTTGCATGGTTGGGCGATGGTGGTCCGGTATTGAATTCAGCGATTGATGGCTTAACGTGGTTGATTGGTTATGCGCAGTATTTGTTACCGTTTTTGCTTGTGTGGCTGGCGGTAAAAATTTTCCGGAGTGATGACAACCGTTTGCCGGTGGTGATGTGGCTAGCATCATTCTTGATGATTTTTTGGGTAGCGGGAATTGCAGGGATTCCTACGATTGGCGAGGTTGAGCCAACAGGCGGTATTGTGGGGGAGTGGCTGAATGGTTTGATGGTACAGATTGTGAATGCCGGAGTAGCAGTGTTTATTTATGTGGTATTGATGTTTGTGACAGCAATTTTCATTTTGCAGACGAATCCGGTGACGGTGTTTAAGGGAATTGCGGCAATTTTCCATACTGGTGCAAGTGAAGATAAGCATAATGAGAGGTTGGCACGTAAGGCCGAAAAGGGCGAGAAAGTTAAGGGCGGTGACTTAGAAATTAAAGTAAACTCTGGGGTAGCGGTAGATGATACGCCGGCGGCAGAGCCGATGTCTTTGAAGGCGCGCCTAGGTGGCAAGCCAGACAAGGTCGGGAAGAGCGTACCGGCTCCAGAGCCAGAGCGGGCATTGGTCGCCGTGAGTGACCCAAACTGGAAGATGCCAGATATTAGTTTGTTGGAGAAGAAGCAATCACCGGCTAATCCGGGCGATATTCAACAGAATGCACAAATTATTAAGACAACTTTGGGTGAATTTGGAATTGAGGTAGAGATGGAGGGTGCGAATGTGGGTCCACGGGTGACGCAGTATACCATGCGCCCGCCACAGGGAGTAAACTTGTCGAAGATTTTGGCGCGCGACAAGGAGTTGGCCTTAAACCTTGCAGTAGATAAAATTAGGATTGAAGCTCCGATCCCGGGGACGCGTTCAGTGGGTGTGGAGTTGCCAAATGCGAAGTCGGCGGATGTGCGCCTGCGGGGCGTGATAGAGAGCAAAGAGTGGAAGAATGCAACTGATCCGCTGACATTTGCGGTAGGCAAAGATATTTCTGGTAAAGCAGTGGTAGCGAATTTGGCTAAGATGCCACATCTTTTGATTGCTGGTACCACTGGTTCGGGTAAGTCAGTAATGACAAACACTTTGATTTCTAGTTTGTTGTATCGTAATGCACCAAGTGATATGAAATTGATTATTGTGGATCCAAAGCAAGTGGAAATGGCGCAATATGATGGAATTCCGCATCTCTTGACACCGATTATTACACAAGTAGATAAGGCATTGAGTGCTATGCGTTGGGCAGTGAATGAAATGGAGAAGCGCTATACTTTGATGGCGGAAGAGCGCGTGAAGAATATCGTGGATTATAATGCTAAGATGGCTAAGCAAGCGGAGGGGGAACAGAAGGAAGGTGAAGAAGGTCACAAGGGTGAGCAGATGCCATATATTGTGATTTTGATTGATGAGATGGCCGATTTGATGATGATGGCAGGAAAAGATTTGGAAATGCCAATTGTGCGGATTGCGCAGAAGGGGCGTGCGGCGGGTATTCACCTGGTGCTAGCGACCCAGAGGCCGGAAGTAAAAGTGATTACGGGTTTGATTAAAGCTAACATTCCGGGAAGGATTGCTTTTGCGGTGGGGAGTCAGATTGATTCGCGCGTGATGCTAGATATGACTGGTGCAGAGAAGTTGTTAGGTAAGGGTGATATGTTGATGTTGACGACTGAGATGATGGGTAAGCCGAGGCGGATTCAGGGTGCGTGGGCGAGTGATGAGGATGTAGCGAAATTGGCAGACTTTTTGCGAGCGCAGCGTGGTCCAGAATATAATGATGAAGTGGTCGCGCAGCCAGTGCAGATTAAAGGTATGGGCCCGGCGGATGGTGGCGCAATTGGCGACCTTGGCCGGCGATACGATCCGAATGATCCAGTAGTGCGTAAGGCAATTGAAATTACATTGAAGAATGGTAAGTTTTCGACGGCTAGTTTGCAGACTTGGCTGGGTAAGGGGCATGGTTTTGTGTCGGGATTGGCAATTTGGTTAGAGGAAATTGGGGTGATTGGCCCAGCGAATGGGCATAAGCCACGTGATGTATTGATTAGCTCGATGGATGATTTTGATCAGCTGGCGAATGGTGGTGGAGAATAGGCTATTTGATTTTAAAGCTTTGGGTTTGTAAATTTTGGTAATATCTTCCGCTGGTGGCAGTAAATTTTAGTACACAGTAGTCTGGGTCGGTTTTGCCCTTTTTGTAAAATATTGTGTCTCCAGTGCGCCAAATTAGATCTTTGGTAGTTTGGTCGGTTAAGACTTTCATTTTGCCTTTGAGTATAACACCGGTGTACTTGATGAGGCCTTTGTGGTAGAAATAAATGCTGGCGTTGGGATTATTGCGGTATTGTTGGACTTTGGCTGAAGAGGTGTTAGTAGAAAAGTAGAATTCTTTAAGGCCAATGTGTTCTCTGGGTTTTAACATTGCGCGGACGTTGGGGTAATTTTCGTCATCAATAGAGCAGATGAAGCTAACTTTTTGTTTGTGGATAAATTTTTCGATTTTCTTTGGATTCATTTAGATTATTATAGCAAAGTATCTTCTTCGCTAAAAGATGATTTTGCGGATTGACAGGGGTGGTGCAGTGTGATAGAATTAGAGGGATATTAGCTCAGCGAGCAGGTGAGAGAGCCGTGCTTGCTTTAACCAAAGGAGTTGTAATGAAAAATTACGAACTTACGGTCTTGGTGCATCCAGATTTGGAGATGAACCTTGAACCGGCCACTACCAAAATCAAAGATTTGATTGAGAAGAACGGTGGCAAGATTACCAAAGAAGTCAATGATGGCAAGAAGCGCTTGGCTTATAGTATTAAGGGTCAAGATTTTGCAGTATACTGCTACTATGAAGTGGAGCTGCCAGCCGATGCTCCAGTGAAGATTGAGAGCTCACTCAATATTACGGACGAAGTATTGCGTCATCTTTTGGTGACGGTGGATGAGCGGAAGTTGAAGGCGGAAGCTAAGCAAGCTGTTCGCCGGGCTCATGGTGCCGAAGATGAAGAGGAAACTGAGGAGGATAAATAGTGCGCGGATTTAGTAAAGCGATTATTGCTGGCAATATTACTCGTGACCCCGAAATGCGCACGACTGGTAGTGGTTCGCAAGTATGTAGTTTTGCGATTGCGGTGAATCGGTCGTTCAAGGATAGCAGTGGCAATCAGCAAGACCAGGTGTCTTATCTTGACTGTGTGGCTTGGGGTAAGTCAGCAGAGATTATTTGTCAGTATGTGCACAAGGGTTCGGCGTTGCTAGTGTCGGGAAGATTGGAACAGCGGAGTTGGGAAGATAAGAATTCCGGGCAGAAGCGTTCCCGGACTGAAATTGTGGTGGAAGATTTCTCTTTCATCGGTAATAATGGCAATGGTGGCAATGGCGGTGGCTATTCGAGCAATCGTGGTGCCAGCAAGAGCGCGGATGCTGATGTGGACATGAGCAGCGATGTAGTGCCGGATGATGTGCCGGACGACCAAATTAACCTGGATGAGATTCCATTTTAACGGGTGATAAAGAGGAGAATTTATGAGAAAAGTTAAAGTAAATCCAAATTTGTATTTTGATTATCGCGATGTGAAGACTTTGCAACGCTATATCGATATCTACGGTCGGATTGAACCAATTTCGAAGACTGGTTTGACGGCTAAGCAGCAGCGACAACTTGCTGTGGCAGTGAAGCGGGCACGACATCTAGCGTTGTTGCCATTCGTAGCAAGCAACTAGACTTGCTCTCGGAGCGAACTGCGGCGTTGAAAGTTGCGCTACGCGGGAGCAGTACTTTAAGTACAGCCCCCTTGCGTTGTTCACTTTCGCCTTGCATTTCATCTCCGATAGCTTCGTCTAAGAAATAAGTTAATTGTAAATAGGAGGCTGTGTTATGTATGGTCCAACCGATTTGAAGAAAAATGTACTCATTACGCTAGATGGTCAGCCATATAAGGTGGTGGAATATTCACAAAAAGTGATGGGGCGTGGTGGCTCGATTGTGAACGTGAAGGTGAAGAATCTGATTACAGGTGCGCTTTTGCCGAAGACTTTTAAGGGTCAGGAAAAGATTGAGCCGGCAGAGGTGACTACTAGAAAAGTGCAATATCTCTATAAGGATGACGAGAAGTTTTACTTTATGGACCCGGAAACCTTTGAGCAGTATGAGTTGAGCGCGGATATGGTGGGTGATTCTAAAGACTTTATGCGTGACGGTGATGAGATGGAAATCCAGTTCTATAATGGTACACCAATTAACTTGGTACTACCAAAGAATATTTGGCTCAAGGTGACTTATACTGAGAATGCCGTGAAGGGCGACACGACAAGCTTGGTGCAGAAGGACGCGACTTTGGAGACTGGTGTAGTGATTAAGGTCCCAGCCTTTATCAAGACAGATGATGTGGTTTCTGTGGATACGGAAACTTATGCTTATCGCGAGCGGCAGAAATAGATAGGGCTCGTTCTTAGCGCGGTCTACGGCGTTAGAGATTGCGGTACCATAGAAGGACGTATATAATACGTCCTTCTTGCGTTTCCTCATCTCTGCCTTGTATCTCATTGCTAATAACTTTGCCCTAAATCTAGCACAAGTCTCGAGCTAACTTTGCCCTGGGATTAGTGCTTGAGATATGATTTGGGTTGATTGATATTATGGCGTAGTTTTGATATAATAGTGGTAGTGAAGTTTCACGGGGCGCATTTTGATGCCTAGCGAGAGACTTCTTTTTTGTTTGGTAATGGCTAGATAGTGAAGATGCCGGTTTGGAAGATTTCGGGGGCGGGGATGTCTTGGTCGAGGAGATGTTGGATGATAGCGCCGGCGACGGCGGAGAGCAGGAGTTTGGCGGTGAGGGAGAGGCCATCTAGGGGTGCGATTTGGGTGGCTTCCATTTGCCCGAGGGAATAGGTTTTGCCGGCGAGCTCACCGAAGTATTCGCTGGCAGCCCAGGTGATTTCTCCAGTGTGGGTGCCAACTTGGTAGTGAATAGTTGTCATGAGGATATTATACCATCTGCCTCTACTCTACATGTCTAATACAGTACTAAGGCAGCGGAGGGGGCGACCGAGCCAGCGCTCCCACGGGCCGGACGACGGGCTGACATCAGAAGGCCCAAAGACGAGGTAGTAGGCGCTAGGAATAGCAGAGCCATTAGCGCGAGTAGACGACGCCCGCGACGACCAACCGTAGCCGCCGGTGCCAGCGTGCCTGAAAGTACCAGCAGTATCCGTCAAAGCGATATCTCCGCTGCGCACGAAGTAAAAGTTGAACTATTTCCATTGGAATAAGTTGCAGTTGTAAATAACAGATATGTAATGTATAATAAAATTAGTTAATTAGAGTTTGAGGTAATATGGAAAAAGACATTATAATTTACGAAACTGGGGGAAAGAATGTGCAGTTTAACCTAAACCCGGGGGAGGAGACAATTTGGGCGACACAGGCGCAGATGGCGGAGTTGTTTGATGTGAACGTGCCGGCAATTGTTAAGCATTTGCGGCATATTTATCAGGATGGGGAATTAGAGGAGAACCGAACTAGTTCCAATTTGGAAATAGTTCAAAAAGAGGGTGCTCGTGAGGTGCGTCGTACTGTGAAAGTCTATAATCTGGACGCAGTAATCTCTGTGGGGTATCGGGTGAATTCGCGCAAGGCAACGGATTTCCGGATTTGGGCGACAAAAGTACTGAAACGATACATCGTGAATGGTGCGGCGGTGAATGAGCGGCGTTTGAAGGAATTGTCGCAAACGGAGTTGAAGAAAGTGGCGGAGACGATGGCAGTGGTGAAGCGTTTGCTGGCGCAAAATGAACTGACTGGGGCGGAAGCGAATGGAGTGCTAGAGGTGATTTCGCAGTATGCGTTGACTTTCCGGACATTGCGCGAATATGACGATGGTTTTGTGAAAGTGCCGGAAGCGCCCAAGGCAACGCGGCTGCTGGGGGCGGGTGACTGTATGACGATGATTGTGGAATTGCGCGAGAAAATCCACGGTGGGGAAATGTTTGGCAAGCCGCGGGGTGACGCGTTTGAGGGGGCGCTCCGGGCGATTTATCAGAGTTTTGACGGGGAAGATGTTTATGCGACGGTGGCGGAAAAGGCGGCGAATTTGCTGTATTTTGTGATTAAGGACCACCCGTTCTTTGACGGGAATAAGCGGATTGCGGTGTTTCTGTTTATGGTTTTCTTGGCGATGAATGAGTATAGCCTGACGGCGAAGGGCGAGGCGAAGATTTCTGACCGGGCGTTGGTGGCGATTGCGTTGATGATTGCGGAGAGCGAGCCGCGTGAGAAGGGCTTGATGACGGCAGTGGTGTGCAAGATTTTGGAGTAGGAGCTGGTTCTCACTCTACATATACTAATACAGTACTAAGGCAGCGGAGGGGGAAACCGAGGTAGCGCTCGTACGGGCCATTCGACGTGTACACTGTGGAGGCATCGAAGCCGAGGCTGTAACCGCTAGGGATAGCAGAGCCATCATAGCGAGTAGATGACGCCAGCGACGACCAGTAGTGCCCAGTGAGGCCAGCGCCCCTAAAAGTACCAGCAGTGATAGCCGGATATACGTGCCCGCTGCGCACGAAATTAGCAAAATATTACTTTTATGTTTGCTAATTTCTTTCAAAATATGCTAGGATTACCTCACGAGCAATAGTAATTTGACATTCAAATCAGTAGCATCATGGGTAAAGGAGGTTGCTATGGTAGTACAGCTTTTATGTTTACGCCTAGAAGTGAAGTTGAATCCAATGGTTCGCTTACGCTTCGTGTTTAAGAAACGAAACAAAAAAGTTAGCGGCTGTAAAAACCGCTAGCTAACATAACTAACCCCATTCTCGCACAAACAAGGGACTGTGTCAATCCCTACTATTACTCGCTTTTTGTTTCTCGTGCGCAGTGGATATGTAGATTTATTTAACACTGCTGGTACTTTAAGGAACGCTGGCCCCCTCGCCGACTATTGGTCATCACGTGCCGTCACTACTACTGCGTACGACCTTCACTTTGATACTGCTGTGGTCCGCCCGTCGAATGGCCCGGATTACCGTTGGCAAGGCCTCTCCCTCCGCTGCCTTAGTACTGTATTAGACATGTAGAGGGGGAGAGAATGATATAATAGAGATATGAAATTGATTTTGGCGTCATCGGGATTTACAAATGAAGTGATTGTTAAGGCCTGTGAGGACTTGGTGGGAAAGTCGCGTAGTGCAATTAATTTTTTGGTTTTGAATGAAGCAATCAAGGCTGAAAAGGGTGATTGCCGGTGGTTAATTGACGGGCTTCAGGAAATTGCGGATAATTTTGGTGGAACAATTGAGCTACTAGACTTACAGGCACATGATTTGGATTATGTGCAAGAGAGAATTGTAACATGTGATGTGATTTTCTGTTTTGGTGGGCAGACTGATTATTTGAATAAAGTTTTTGAAGAAACTGGGTTTGCGAAGCTTCTACCGGAAATTTTGGAGCAGAAAGTTTGGGTGGGGAGCTCGGCGGGTTCGTGCGTTTTGTGCCATAAGGAAAGTAAGGATACGTCGGTCAATGTGTTTGGAGAAACTGTGGACAATCGGCATTATCTTGAACTGCTACCCTGGTTCTTCTTGCCACATTTTGGGTCGAGTTGGTTCCCGCAATTAACGGAGGGGGTAGCTATAAAAGAAAGTAAGCTAACTAATCTACCGATCTATCTAATATCGGACCGGTCGGCGTTGGTGGTATGTGGAGATTTAGATAATCCAGTCGTGGAACTGGTTGGAAATAATTTTGTGGTGGTGAAGAACGGTGAGGTAGTACAACGTGGATAAAATTGTCGGCAGAGCAGAGCTGAAACTTGCGGGGGCGGTGAAGGTGTTTGGTTATGATTTTCGAGGGAAGGTGGTGCTGGATATTGGTTCATCCACGGGTGGCTTTACGGAGCTGGCTCTCAGGCAGGGTGCGGAAAAAGTGATTGCGGTGGAAATCGGCACCAAGCAAATGAAGGCGACGCTCCGGTTTGACCCGCGGGTGGATTTGTACGAAAAAACCGACTTTTTTGATGTGATGGGTGTAAATAAAGTTGGTAAATTAGCGATAAGACAGGGAGAAGATGTAGGTGAACTTGTGCACCGCGTACAAGTTCAAACCGTGGTGGCAGATGTGTCGTTCGTGAGTTTGGAGAAGATTTTGGCACACGCTAAGGATGTTGTGGCGAAAAAGGCGGATTTTTTGGTGATGCTAAAGCCGCAGTTTGAGGCGTGGTCGGAACAACTGAATCGCGGAGTGGTGAAGAATGAGCGGATACGACGGGAGATTATCAAAAGATTTGAGCAATGGTTGGCACGGAATGGTTTTGTGGTAGTGAAGAAGCGTGATAATGACGTAGTGGGGAAGGTTGGGAAAAACCAGGAACGGTTTTATTGGTTGAGGTTGGCGTAGTGGCAAGATGACGGAGCGCGATGGTATGACGGGCGGGATTGCGGAATATCTGTGCGAGCGGTTTCGGGGTTTAAAACTATCCTCTCACTCTCTACATGTCTAATACAGTACTAAGGCAGCGGAGGGGGCGACCGCCCCAGCGTCTAACATCATCAGCGGAAGGGTTTAACGTGGATGCGATAATAGAAAGTGCATATCCATAATCAATGCTTGAGGTGCCACGTGGTGACCACCAGACGCTATCCCGTCCAACATACCTCAAAGTGCCATCAGAACTAGCCAAATAAATGTGCCCGCTGCGCACGAAAAAGAAGACAAAATGTTTGAAAATGACTCTTGCGTAGATTAAAGAATAAGCATATAATATAGGCATGAGCTTGATTCATGGAGTGGGCGATTTCTTCGCATTGGATATTGGTACGACCGCAATCAGGTTGGTGCAGCTTTCGGGCGATGCACAGCATGGTTGGGTGTTGCAAAAGTTTGCTTATGTGCCGGTGGAACGTAAAGTTTTGGAGGATGGTTCACCAGCTGGTGTACGGCGCTTGGGTGAGATGATTCTCGGCGCAATGCAGCAGGCTGGGATTACCACCAAAAATATCGCGGTAGGCATGCCAGCCGTGAAAATTTTTACCACGATTGTAAAAGTAGATAACCAACCAGAGAGCGAGCTACTAAATACCGTGAAGTATCAGTTGGATAAATACATTCCAATGCCACTTGATGAGGCCACGGTAGATTATGTGAGTTTGGGTGTTTGCCCGAATGATGCTACTAAGGCTGAAGTATTGATTTCTTCGACAGCGGTGGACTTTGCTGAAGCCCGAATGGAAATGATTGAATCGTTTGGTTTGAATGTGATTGCACAGGAGCCAGAAAGTTTGGCGATGGCACGGGCTTTGATGCCGCCGGGGGCGCAAGACGCACGACTGATTATTGATTTGGGTGAGCGTAGTACGGATATGGTGATGATGTATCGTGGTGTTCCGAGGTTGGTGCGCAGTATCCCAGGTGGGTTTGCTTTGCTGATTCGAACAGTAGTGCAGGCACTTTCAGTGAAAGAAGAACAGGCACGGCAGTTTATCCTGAAGTTTGGTTTGGCGCAAGATAAAGTAGAAGGTCAAGTGTTCAAGGCGCTAGATTCAACTTTGGAAAGTTTTGCTTCGGAGCTATCAAAGAGCATTCGCTTTTTTCAGTCAGAGTATATGAATGCGCCAGTGGGTGTAATTATTCTGTCTGGGTTTGCGGGGATGATTCCGTTTATTGCGGAGTATATCGAAGCGAAGACAAATGTGCCAACTACTCAGGGTAATCCGTGGCAACTTGTGAAAGTGAGTCCAGAACAGCAACAAGTTCTGCAACCAGTGGCGAGCGAGTTCGCAGTAGCGATTGGTCTCGCAGAAAGGAGCAATGACTAATGAAAGAATGGTTTGATGGTTTGATTGCTAAGATTACCGGGAAGAAGGCTGAGCCGAAGAATCAGTTAATTACAACTGTAGCAACAGCTTACGAGATTAACTTGGTGCCAGAAGTCAAGGCACAGATGATTCGCGCGCAGAAGATGCGCAACTTAGTATTATATATATGTATCATGGTATCAGTAATTTCGGTGAGTGTAGTGTTGGTGTTGTTCGGTATCAAGAGTGGTCAGGACATTGCAATTGGTAGCCAAGATAAGCGCCTAGGTGAATTGTCAGCCAAGTTGATGGGCTATGAGGAGCTGGGTGATTTGGTGACCATTCAGAATCAGCTATCACGTCTTGGCGCGATTGCCGAGAACAAGACTGTGCTCTCGCGTGTGTTTGGTGCGTTAGGGATTATGCTTTCGCAAGGTGAAGATTTCGTGAAGCTGTCGGAGTTGCGTGTAGATTTGGAGAACTATACTCTGCGTATGGAAGGTCAGACTGATGCGCGAGTGGCGCCACTGATTGATTACCGCGTATTGGAAGCGTTTAAGAAATCTGCAGCTTTGACTAAATATGATTATGGTCGCTATGTTGATGTAAATGACAAAGAGATCCCAACTTGGTGTATGCATGAGTCAGATGAGAATGGTAATGCTTATCGTGTAGGTGATAGTTATTACGCGTGGTGGGATTTGACTTCGGAAGGTTGTGGGGCTTTGCCATTGGGTGAGATGGTGCCAGAAGGTTCGAATATTGAGTTCTTCTATAATGATAAGTCCGAAGTAGAAGTGGCCGAAGTGGAAATGAGTTATGAAGATTTGACTGCGGCGGGGATTACCGTAGAAGTGGACGATGAGGGTAACGTAAAGTTATCCGATGAGAAAGTGGAAATTCGTGATGTGGATGGCGAAACCAAGTATTATCGAACAGCTGTAGCACGTGTGAAGGTATGGCGCACACCACAATTCACTGCTTGGAACAACGGTGGCTTGATGGAACTAGATGGCGCGATTTCCGGGATTGAACATTTCGAAAGTGATTGTACAAGATATAGTGGTCAGATGGTGAGTGGCCAGGCTACGGCGAAGTGGACTTCAACCAATGAGTGCTATTTAGCACCGGATGGTTTGACAGTGACAGATTCTTCGAATGGTCGTGATGAAAGTGATAATTTGGTCTTGAAGTTTACTGCAACAATGAAAGTGGAGCCAGCATTCTTTGCCTTCCAGAATAAGCATATGATTGCGATTGGTCCAATGGGTCAGAATGTGACTGACTCTTATGTCCAGATTGGAAACATGTTCACGCAGGAAGCGCGGGAATGTGATGAGAATGATACCGAGTGTTTGACAAACTCAACTAACACGGGAGGAAACACACAAAATGGCAACTGATGGTAGTAAAGGCCCAGCTGAGGGCAAGCGCGAGAAGATTTCTAAAGCGCAGCAGTATACGATGCTTGAGGTGCTAGGTGCATCCTTAGTGTTGGGTACTTGTATTGTGATGTCGATTTTCTTAATTAAATATATTAAGTTTAATGCGACGATTATCGGTGAAAAGAACAATGCGATTATGGATTATGACCAGACGATTCGGAATGTGGGTGTCTGTGTAGATACAGATGGTAATGGTCGGTTGAGTGCAGAAGAATTAGAGAAATGTAACCCAAATGAGGTGTCGTTAAGCAAGGTTACGAATAGTTTGCGTTACAAGGTGCTGTCACAGATGGCGCAAAATAGCGATTTGGAATCGGTAGCGAGACTTCGCAATGCGAACTGCTATGACGAGACAGGTGCACGTAAAGATTTCAACAAGATGTATGAGGAGTCGACTGACGAGAAAGAACGCCAGCAGTACTTGCAGTCCTCCAAGATTTGTTCGGCGTTGCGCGTGATTCCAGATGCTTTGCCTGCTTCTAAGAACACTGAGGCTTTGATGGCGAGTTTGAACGAGATTTTCCTAAGGACTGAGTGGGAACCAGAGAGGCTGTCGCCGCGCGATGATAGCGTAAAGAGCGACATCACTGGTATTGAAGTGATTCCAGTGTCGCTTCGAATTGAGGGGACGGATGGTATAGTGTTGGCAGTATTGAATAATATTGAGTTGTCGATTCGTGAGTTTGATATTACTACGGCGACGGTGGAATGGATGGCTAACGGGTTGAGCTTACAGGCTTCGGCAAACTCGTATTACTTAGGTGTGCAGACGCCGATTGAGACTACTAAGACTTTGTATGCTTCGCGCAAAGCACGGCTGAATGAGCGCAATAATGGTAGTAAAGTTGATTCAGCCACCAGTGCGAAGGATGAATTGCTGAAGGAGGGTAACTAATGAAACAATCTGATATTTTTACCTTGGTTTTGATTGCGGGCATTGGTACTTTGGCGGCCTTCTTCTTATGCAATGCAATTATGGGTGACCCGGATTTAGCAGTGACAGAGTTCAAAACGTTGAGTAATGTAATTGATAATAAGTTAGTGGCGCCAGACCCAGAGATTTTCAATGGTAATGCGATCAACCCAACAGTAGAAGTTTATGTGGGTAGTTGTGAGGACATTGACCAAAACGGGATTTTGGATATGGCCGAGTTAGTAGCTTGTGGTCGCGAAGAAGCGCCGGTAGATGCGACTTGGCCTCGAGAACAGTTGGAGGCGTTGCGCGATAGTGAGGCTTGTGTGTTGAATGCCGACGGCGTACAGCTGTGTGGTGATGAAAAACGGGAGTATATCGATAGCTTATTGAACGTAGACGGAGAGTAGGGTGGCATTGCTAACAAAGGATGGGCTAGATCGGGTGATACAACTCCTCGTGAACGAGGGGTTGGTTGATGCGAACGAAGTGGCGCAAACCCAGCAGGAAGTAGCGCAGACAAAGCAGCCACTATTGGCCACTCTGTCCAATAAAAAACTCGTGACTAACGAGATGATTGTGCATGCGACGGCGACGATTATGGGGGTGCTCTACGTCAATCTCAAAGACGTAGAGATGGATCAGAATGTACTGAAACTTTTGCCATACGATGTGGCAGAGCGGAGTATGGTGGTGCCATTAGGAGAGAGTAATGGTCAGCTAGTGGTGGCGATGCTTGATGTGGGGAACGTGCAAGCAGTAGATTACCTTTCGACTTTCACTGGACGACCAGTGCGAGCGGTGATGTCTTCGAGTGACGGGATTCAGGCGGTGTTGCGACAGTATAAGGGTGACTTTACTGGTGTGGCGCAAGCCGTGAAGGTGACCAATCAAGAGGTGGCACAAAAGGCGGCGAGTGCTAATGTAAAAACGATTACGCAAGATTCACCGATTTCTAAGGCTTTGACGTCGATTTTGGAGTTTGCAGTGAAGAGCAAGGCTTCAGATGTGCATATTGAGCCGTTGGAGAATGCGTTGGTGATTCGGTGCCGGATTGATGGTGTGCTCAGAAAAGTAATGGAACTACCCAAGGCAATTGAGCCGGCGTTGGTATCGCGGATTAAGATTTTGTCGAATCTTAAGATTGATGAGCACCGGATTCCGCAAGATGGTCAGTTTGCGGTGATGGTGAGCGATAAAGAAGTGGACCTGCGTATTGCAATTTCTCCAGTGGTGTGGGGAGAGCAGGTGGTGATTCGTTTGTTGGATAAATCCGGTACTTCGATGGAAATTGAGGGTATGGGCATGACGGGTCGCGCGCTTCGGGCGGTGATGCAAGGAATTAGCCGGCCAAATGGGATGATTTTGACTTCTGGCCCGACGGGTTCGGGTAAGTCTACGACTCTGTATGCGTTGATTAAGAAGATTAAGAGTGAGCGGATTAACATTGTGACGCTGGAAGATCCAGTGGAATACAAGATGGATGGAGTGAACCAGATTCAGGTGAACTTGGATGCGGGTCTGACATTTGCTTCGGGTCTTCGGAGTATCTTGCGTCAAGATCCGGATGTGGTGATGGTAGGTGAGATTCGTGACTCAGAGACAGCGAACTTGGCGGTGCAAGCGTCGCTTACGGGGCACTTGGTGTTTTCTACTTTGCACACCAACTCGGCGGCGGGTATTTTGCCACGTTTGCTGGATATGGGGATTGAGCCGTTTTTGTTGGCATCGACTTTGAACACAGTGATTGGTCAGCGCTTGGTGCGACGAGTGGCAGAGAAGCGTACAACTTTACAAAGTACGGAGATGCAAACTGAGGAAATTAATAACGTGGTGGGTGGCTTATTGCCAAAATCACAAGAAGATGTGGCTGAGGTGAGTGAAGATTTGGGGTATGCAGGCTTGCCGTTGGCGAACCAGAACTCTTATACTTTGGTGAAAGGCGTGGAAGATCAAGATGCGCCAGGCGGATATTCGGGCCGGGCAGGCTTGTATGAGGCAATTGATGTAGATGAGGACATTCAGAAGTTGATTATTTCACACGCGACATCAGCTGAAGTGATGCGTTTAGCAAAAGAGAAGGGGACTGTGACGATGCGTCAAGACGGAATGCTCAAGGCGTTGTCGGGGATTACGACGATGGAAGAAGTAAACCGGGTGGCGAGCGATTTGGCATAGTAATAGTTATAAAAGTGAAAGGCTTATGGTAAAATAAAGATATGGATAATGGCATGCAAAATACAAATATGACGACACCAACTTCACCGTTTGCACCGGCGGACATTCCGGATATCAATAATGTTCCGGTATCGAGCGCGATGCCTCCAATGGGCCCAGTGCCTAGTGGGGAAGGATATGGTATGCCAACACAGGCAATGCCGGCGCAGAATGTAGCTCCGGCTCCAAGTGTACCTAATCCAGCAATTCCAGCAGCTGATGCAATGCCGGCGCCAGATATGCAAATGAATAGTGCGTCAGTAAATACGACATCGACTAATGGTGTGAGTATGTCGGATATTCCTGAGCCAAAATTGGCAGCTGAAGAAGCACCTAAAGATTTGACGGCTAAGTCATCAGTGATTGAGAATCAGATTCCAAAGACAGATACACCAAAAGTAGCACCTAAGGTGGAGAAGAAGGATGCGGGCAAGCCAGTGGCTACGGTGAAACCAGCTGAAGGCAAGCGTCCGTTGGGTAGCGTAGCGAAGACTGAGAAGAAAGATATCGAGAAGGCGATTGAAAAGGATGATGAGAAAAATAGCGCACCAGTGGATATCGCTGGGGTGGCAGTGCCAACGAATGGTTTGGCGATTGAAACTTTGCTGGAAGAATGTATCCGGCATAATGCTTCGGACTTACACTTGCAGGTGGGTTTGCAACCAATTTTGCGCGTGAACGGGGCCTTGATGCCATTGACATCGTATCCGGTATTGGATGATATGACAGTGCAGCAGTTGGTGTTTTCGACTTTGGATGCGAATCAAAAGGTGATTTTGATTAAAGACAAGGAGTTTGACTATTCCTTTGCTTTTGGCGATTTGGGTCGCTTCCGTGTGAACGCCTTCCATGAGAAGGGGAATATGGCAGCTGCGTTTCGTTTGATTCCAAATGTGATTAAGACAATTGATGAGTTGGGCTTGCCTGGTGTGGTGTCGACTTTTGCTGATCATCCAAATGGTTTAGTCTTGGTGACTGGCCCGACAGGTTCGGGTAAAAGTACAACTTTGGCGGCCTTGGTGGACAAAATCAACACCGAGAAAGCTACACATATTATTACGATTGAGGATCCAATTGAGTTTACTCACCAGTCTAAGCGGAGTGTAGTGGCGCAGCGGGAGGTGCATTATGATACTTATAGTTTTGCCGCGGCACTCCGGAGTATCTTGCGTGAAGACCCCGATGTAGTGTTGATTGGTGAGATGCGTGACTTGGAAACAATTCAGGCGGCGATTACGGTGGCAGAGACTGGGCACTTGGTGTTTGCGACATTGCATACTAATAGCGCTGCGCAGAGTATCGATCGTATGGTAGACGTATTCCCAGCACATCAGCAGCCACAGATTCGGGCACAGCTTGCAAATATCTTGGTGGGGATTTGTAGCCAAAGATTGGTGCCGGCGATCGATGGCGGTCGGATTGCAGTGACAGAAATCATGGTGACGAACTCAGCGGTGCGGAGCATTATCCGTGAAGGTAAGACGCATCAGCTGGATATGACGATTCAGACGGGCATGAGTCAGGGAATGCAGACGATGGATCGTGAGCTGGCGAAGTATGTGAAGTCGGGTGTGATTGCGTATGATGTGGCGCGGGAATATGCCGTGGATATGGCGGAATTTGATAGATTGTCGAGAGGCTAGGCATGAAACGATATAACTATAAGGCGAAAGACAAAAAGACTGGCCGTGTGGTGAGCGGCAGCGTGCAAGCCGAGAACGAGCGCGCGGCTGGTCGGATTTTGCTGGAACAGGGTTATATTCCGCAGAAGGTGTCTGAGGAGCGTAAGGATGGTTGGTTGGCAAAATTCCAAAATCGGGTAAGTAGCAAGCAACGAATTATCTTTACACGACAGTTTGCAACTTTGATTAGCGCAGGTTTGCCGTTGTCGGCAGCGCTTCGAATGGTGGCTGAGCAGACCGAAGATAAACCAACCAAGGCTATGGTTGAAGACATTTTGGCGCAGGTAGAAGGCGGTAAAACCCTACATGATGCATTTTCTAAGTATCCGCAGGTGTTTAACAAGGTATATTTGTCGTTGATTGCGGCTGGTGAGGCGTCGGGTACGTTGGATGTGTCGTTGCAGAGATTGGCTGAGCAGCAAGAAAAAGATGCGGCGATGATTTCTAAAATTCGTGGTGCCATGACTTACCCAGCGATTGTGTTGTTAGTGATTGTGGTAGTGATTGTGTTCATGATGGTTGCTGTGGTGCCACAGGTGGAGAATCTGTATCGTGATTTGGGCGAGGAGCTGCCTTGGATGACCAAGGTGTTAGTGGGAATGTCGAACTTTGTGATGAACTTCTGGTGGCTGATTTTGGTGATTGTGGGGATTATCGTGTGGTTCTTCTTGCAGTTCCGTAAGACCGATGTAGGAAAGAAGTGGCTGGCGGTGTTTAAGCTGAATGTACCGATTTTTAAGGGATTGTTTTTACGGCTTTATAACGCGCGGTTTGCGCGGACGGCACAGATGCTTCTCTCTGCTGGGGTGCCAATGCTCGAGGCAATGTCGATTTCCGGTGAGGCAATTAACAATATTGTGCTAGAAGATCAGATTGCACAGGCGACAACGATGGTGCGTAGTGGTAAACCATTGAGCGTGGCACTGAAAGGCCGAGATTATATTTTGCCATTGTTGCCTCAGATGGCGGCAACTGGTGAGCAATCGGGTAAGATTGACGAAATGCTGGGTAAGGTGGCGAAGGTATATGAAGACGAACTGGATGAGCGGATTGCGGCAATTAGTACAATGATTGAGCCGATCTTGATGGTGGTGCTGGCCTTGGTGGCTGGTGGTATTGTGGGCGCAGTACTCTTCCCAATTTACAATCTAGTAAGCAAGATTGGTACGTAATTCTGCGGGTTGTGGGGAGACTTGTGTTATAATAAGTTTAAGTTAAAGTACTTATACTAAAAGAAAGGAAAAATATAGTGGCAGGTTCACGTAAAAATATGCGCAAAAAAGACACTGGCGATATGGGTGGCTTTACCATCATTGAGGTGGTATTGGTGCTCGCAATTGCAGGTTTGATTTTCTTGATGGTGTTCATTGCATTGCCATCTTTGCAGAGGAGCCAGCGGGATACGGAGCGTCGGAATAAGATGGCGAATGTGCAAACTAAGGTGATGGATTATCAGAACAACAATAATGGCAAATTGCCAAACGATGGCAGTGTGGACGCTGTGGAAGACGGGCAATTGGCAAATATGGATGATGAATGGGAATGTAGCCGGACTAATCCAAATGCCGCGAAGTGTTTCATCCGGAACTATTTGAACGGTGTGAATGCGACGGAGAATGAATTTGTTGATCCGCAGGGTTGGGCCTACGGTTTGACGATTGAAACTTTGGACGAGGATGAGTTCTTCTTACAGCCATCTGACTACGAGAAGTATATGGTTTACATCGAGAAGAAAGCTAAGTGTGATGGCGAGCGGGCTATTCCTTCTAACAATGCGCGCGATTATGCAATCTTGGTGAAGTTGGAGGGGTCAGGGACTTACTGTCGTAGCAATAACGGTTAGTTGATCAAAAAAGCCCTGTGGGGCTTTTTTGATGTAAGGGAAAGTTTTTATGGTAAGATAGAATTATGTTGGATACGACGATTACAATTTTTATTTTAGTGATGATGTTCATCCTGGGGGCGGTGTTTGGCTCGTTTGCGTGTTGTCAGGCGTGGCGCTGGCGTTATCATGTGATAAAAAAGAAGGATTTGGGGCAGTGGTCGGTATGTATGCACTGCAAGAAGCGAATCAAGTGGTATGATAACATTCCGATTTTTTCGTGGTTAATTTTGCGGGGGAAGTGTCGGAATTGCCATAAAAAGATTGGAATTGCAGACTTTTTGTCGGAAATTAGCTTGGCGGTGGCGTTTTTGATGTTGAGTTGGGCATATCTTTTGCCGATTTTGACGCAGTGGGGGATTTTGGCTTTGCATCCGGAATTTTTAGCGCTGAGACTGGCGATTTTCATTGTGACGCTGATTCTGCTAGTGGTGCTGATGGTACTAGCAGTGTACGATGCGAAATGGGGAGAATTGCCGACAGTGCTTTTGATTTTGTCGATTATTATTGGGGCGATGGTATGCGTGTTGAAGTTGTATGAAGTGCAGTTGTCGGATAGTCCAGATGTGAAAGGTGCGCTTTTGAGTACGCTAGGGGGCGTGTTGATTCTCTCGGGCACGTGTTTTGTGATTTATAAGGCGTCGAAAGAACGGCTGATGGGTGGTGGAGATTGGTTGTTGGCGCTAGCATTGGCGTTGGCACTGTCGGATTGGTGGTTGGCGCTGTGGACGATTTTCTTGGCAAATTTGTTGGGGGATATAATTGCGCTTCCGGGTGCGCTGAAGAAAAAAGGGCATGTGGTGCATTTTGGGCCGTTTTTGGTGGCGGCGTTTGTAATTGTGCTAGTATTAGGGAATTGCTTGCCGTTGCTAATTAAGGTAGGGATATAGGAAAACCCTGGTGTTGTCTTGACAATAATGGTATAGTGTGCTATTATTTTGATAGGCTCATGAGAAAGGTTGAGCTTGGTTGTTGGTGTACCAAACATCATAAGATTTTTGAGAATTAGGAGGAAGTGCGATGCTGGATTTGAAGAAGCGGTACTTTGTAGTTGTTGGTTGTCATTCTCTGAACACGATTGTAAGGTGGGCGAGTATGTATGCGATAAAGGTTGATGAGGAAATATCTCTGGCGACTTGTGGGCGTGCATATGAGTTGTGCGTGCAATACAATGATGAACTGGCGATTGAGACGAAAAAAGAACTGAATATTTGTTAGACGGAGAGTAGGTGATTGGATGCATCTCGTATGACTTGTTATTGACGGAAACATGTGTGGTGATTCATTCGGACTTTGAATAAGGAGGTAGAAAAACATGGCAAATGTTAAATTCGATTATAAGAATGTGGCAACTTTGCAACAGTATTTGGATCCGCATGGGAGGATAAAACCGAGACACAAGACGAAGTTGACGCCGCAGCAGCAGAATCAGCTGACAACGGCGGTGAAACGGGCGCGACATTTGGCACTTCTGCCTTAGCGGAACATAAGTAACTTATGTGAAGGCTGACCAGCTCAAAATATGGTCAGCCTTTCCTTTTTCTACATATCACGTAATGATAGTTACGTGACACAGTGTCGGTTCGGGGCAAGGAGAAGACTGTCTTCTCCTTGCCTACTTACACTCCTACATATCTAATACAGTACTAAGGCAGCGGAGGGGAAAACCGTACCAGCGAACGTTCGGGCCGCCCGACGGGTAGACCGTCGACGCATTGAATCCGAGGTAGTAAGCAGTAGCCGAAGTACTAGAGGTATAAGCAACAGCGCGCGACGACCACCAGGGGCCTTCGCTGCCAGCGTTCCTTAAAGTACCAGCAGTGTTAGGTAAGTCGAGCCACCCGCTGCGCACGAAGTAAAGAGAATTGATTTACTAATCAACTGTGTAAATTTATCATTTTTACAACCTGTTCTTGATTTTCTACCTCTGTTTTATCACAAAGTATAAGTTGTAAATTTGATGTTTTTACAGCTTCGTGCGCAGCGGAGTCATTGAACTACCTACTTCTGCTGGTACTTTTGGATATGTTGGCCAAAACGGTGATGGTTGGACATCGCGAGCTGGCATCTATACGTCTGGTACTAATGCAACTGCTTATGATTTTGCATTTACAAAATCAGTAATTTTTGCGTCACACAATAGTGAACGTTGGCGCGGCTACTCCCTCCGCTGCCTTAGTACTGTATTAGACATGTAGAGTGGAGGATGACTGTGCTATAATATGGTTATGCAAGAACTGTATGTGTCGGATTTGATTACGGATTATCTGGAGCATTTGGAAGTAGAGCGAGGGCGGTCGACGCGGACGTCGTTGAATTATGAGCGATATTTGTTTCGGTTCTTGGAAATGGCAGAGGAGATTGCAGGGAAAGATGATACCTTAAAACCGGTAGATATTACGCGCGAATTGGTGCGGAAGTTTCGGTTGCAGTTGAACCGGGTGCAGAATGAGCGTGGTGAAGGTTTGAAGCCGATTACACAGGCATATCATCTGATTGCGTTGCGCGGTTTTTTGAAATACTTGGCGCAGCGGGAGATAAAATCACTAGACCCGAGTTTAATTGAATTGCCACACGTCGTGCGGCCACAGGTGACGTTTTTGCACTTCGATGAAGTGGAAGCGTTACTAAAAGAAATTGATACTGAGACCGAATCGGGTTTGCGTGACCGGGCGATTATTGAATTGCTATTTTCTGGTGGCTTGCGTGTGTCGGAATTGACGAAGTTGAATCGCGATTCGATTAACTTGGAGCGGCGTGAGTTCTTGGTGCGAGGTAAGGGGAATAAGGATCGACCAGTTTTTATTTCACCGTCGGCGGCGGATTGGGTGGAGCAGTATTTGAACGCGCGCACGGACACTTTGGCTCCGTTGTTTTTGAGTAATAGTAAGCGAACACAGGCAGTGGATACAAGTGGGGATTATCGGCGATTGACGCCACGATCGGTGGAACGAATTGTGCAGAAATACGCGAAAGCAGCGGGGATTGTCAAACATGTGTCACCGCACACTCTAAGGCATAGTTTTGCGACGGATTTGTTAATGAATGGGGCAGATTTGCGTTCGGTGCAGACGATGTTGGGGCATGCGGATATTTCTACGACGCAAATTTATACGCACGTGACGGATCAACATTTGAAGGAAGTGCACGATAGGTTCCATACGGAAACGACAGAATGAAGCCGCAGAAGACAATTTATGTGTTTGACGGGGTAGTGTTTGATCAGGCGGAGAGGATTTTGATTGACCAGCGCGTAGGGGATGCGCTAGAGAGCGTAAACGGTCTATGGGAAGTGCCTGGAGGGAAGCTGGAATTCGGCGAGACGCCGGAGCAAGCGATTGCACGGGAGATTTTGGAAGAGATTGGCTGTAGGGTAAAAGTGAAGAAATTGATACCGTATACGGATGTGGGGACGTTGGAATATCCGGATAAAATTCAGCATACAGTGGTGTTTTATTATATTTGTGAGTTGATGGAGGATGAGGGAATAGAGGTGCATGACCACAAGATTGGTGGGTTTAGGTGGGTGAAGCCGGAGGAACTAGATGATTATGAGTTTATGTTTGGGAATCGCGTGGCGATTGACGTGGCGCTGAAGTTGAAGGACGTGGCGCCAGAAGATGGCGAATGTGGGGTGTGGGAAGGCTAGCTGCCTCTATATATCTAATACAGTACTAAGGCAGCGGAGGGAGAAACCATACCAACGATTATGTTCAC